>Ga0182742_1000138_pt1 | contig 138136 bp, 125 predicted proteins | sample eDN5th37CBELigMG_FD_128880 | JGI IMG/M metagenome (GOLD analysis project Ga0182742, IMG submission 128880) | Enriched Miracle-Growth compost microbial communities from Emeryville, California, USA - eDNA 5th pass 37_C BE-Lig MG (version 2)... ... | reverse complement strand
GCGCCCCTTGAGAGCCGCATGCTCTTCGTACGGGTCCTCGTACGACCAGATCGCGTCCTTCAACTCCTTGTCGCCCACCTTGATGGAGAAATAATTCGCCACGCCTTTGAACGGACATTGCGAGGTGGTCTGAGACACCTGCAGTTGTTTCATATCGACATCGGCGCGCGGAAAGTAATAGCGGACCGGACTGCCATCCTCCTCGACCTTGATCACGTCCTGGGAATCCGCGATGGTCTGTCCATCGACCGACACCTTGATCCTTTCCTTCAGCGGCCGCTCGGCAATTTTGTGCCCGGGATGTTCCCGATGGCCCGGAGATCTGCCCATGGTTTGCCTCCATTGACGTCGGATAGAAATTCAATCGGGCAGTCAGTGCGACAGTTCCGGGCAGCCTTGGTCGCGACGGGACTTTCCCTTCATCCAAATTGCAGACCCAGTGCGCTGGTCGACTAGCCGCAACACGGCGCATGCATCCGCTGCGTTCTCAACCAGCAGCAGGCAGGAACCCTCTCGACGAGCCATCCGTTGCCGAGCCATTCAGGAGGGTCACATGGCAACGCAAACAGATTTGCATGGCAAGGTCGTAGTAATTACCGGCGCATCGAGCGGGTTCGGGCGTGGCGCGGCTCTGGAGTTCGCCACCAAAGGTGCGCAAGTCGTTCTGGCGGCGAGGCGCGGTGAGGCGCTCGATACGGTCGCTCGCGAATGCGAGACCGCGGGCGGCACGGCGATCCCGGTGTCGGTCGACGTGAGCAGCGAGCAAGACATGGAGCAACTGGCCCAGACGGCGATTTCCCGATGCGGCCGAATCGACGTCTGGATCAACAATGCGGGCGTGGGCGCCCTGGGGCGCTTCGAAGATATTCCAATCGATGTGCACGAGCAGACCATCAAGACCGACCTGCTCGGCACGTTGTACGGCTCGTATTTCGCGTATCGTCAGTTTCTGAAGCAGGGCGGCGGCACATTGATCAACATCGCCTCCGAGCTCGGCAAGACCACCGTTCCGTATTACACCTCGTATGCAGCCGCCAAACACGGCGTCGTCGGCTTGAGCGATTCGCTGCGTCAGGAGGTCAAGCAGAACAAGATTTCAGGCGTGCATATCTGCACCATCCTGCCGACGGCGCACGACACTCCGTTTTTCGATCACGCTGCCAACTACACGGGGCACGAAGTAACGCCTCCGAAGCCGCTGCACGATCCGCAGAATGTGATCGATGCAATCGTCGATGTCGCGAGCGATCCCGAGGACGAACGCATCGTGGGCGGGGATGGCGTTTTGAAGGTCGCGATGGCGAATCTCATGCCCGGCACGACCGAGAAGATGGAAGCCAAGATGATGCATAAGACGCAGATCGAGGATGCGCCGCCCGGCCCCGACTCGCCGGGGGCAGTAGAGCAGCCCACCGCTCGCGGCACGGCGGTGGACATGAACCGGCGCAAGCAAAAGAAAGGCGCGTCCGTTAAGAAGTGACGCTGAGGCGCGACGAACGTACGCCCGATCATTGAACGCAAACGGCCGCAGGCTCGAAGAACCTGCGGCCGCAAGCGTCAACCTGTTGGAGGATCAGGCGCTCAATCGCTGAGGAAACGCACCCACATTGGCAACATTCTTCGCCACCTCATACAGCGACGGCTGGCCGTTCTGCGACAGGCCGGTCGCATCGATCAGACCTTTCTCCGCCAGCCACTTCTTGTTGAACAGCCGCGACTGATATTTCGAGCCGTTGTCGCAAAGAATGGTGACGATGGTGTGGCCGGGGCCGAGCTGCTTCGCGATCTGCACGGCGGCGGCGACGTTCACACCGCTGGTGCTGCCGAGAAACAAACCTTCTTCGCGCAGCAGCTGATAAACAGTGCGTACGCAGTCGATATCGGTGATATGCAGCGCATCGTCGATCGGCGAGCCTTCGAGGTTCGCGGTGACGCGACCGATGCCGATGCCTTCAGTGATCGAGCCCGGACCGGTCGCTCGGAGTTCACCGTTGCGCAGCCAGTGATACAACGAGCTGCCTTGCGGATCGGCGAGCGTAATGCGCACCTTCGGATTCTGTTTCTTCAGAAAGCGCGAGATGCCGCCCAGCGTTCCGCCGGTGCCAGTCGCGCAAACGAACGCGTCGATCTTGCCTTCGGTCTGAGCCCAGATCTCGGGGCCGGTCGTGTGCTCGTGAGCATCGCGGTTCGCGGTGTTGTCGAATTGATTGCCCCACACTGCGCCAGGGATTTCATCGGCCAGTCGGCCGGCGATCTTCTGGTAATGATTCGGATCGCTGTATGGCACCGTCTTCACGCGCAGCACTTCAGCGCCGAGCGTTTCGATCATCTGATACTTCTCGTTGGACTGGTTGTCCGGCATCACGATGATGCAGCGATAGCCGCGCGCATTGCAGACATGCGCGAAGCCGATGCCCGTGTTGCCAGCCGTGCCTTCGACCAGCGTGCCGCCCGGCTTCAACTTGCCGCTGCGTTCGGCCGCTTCGATGATGGCGCGCGCCGCGCGGTCTTTCACCGAGCCGCCGGGATTCATGAACTCGGCCTTGCCCAGGATTTCGCAGCCCGTAAGCTCGCTGAAACGATTCAGGCGGATCAGTGGAGTGTTGCCGATGGAATCGGCGAACCCACGGCGAATGTTTTCATTTGAGCTGCTCATGCGGACAGCCTTCCTTCTTCAGTGAGAGCGATTTCGACGGAGCGCGTGTTGAACCAGTGCAGAGCCTCGTGCAGGCGAGTCACCTCGCCCACGATCAGCAATGCCGGCGATTCCACTCGCGCTTCGGCGGCTTTCTGAACCAGATCGCTGATCGTGGCAGTGACCACGCGTTGCGACGGGCGAGTTCCATGTTCGATGAGCGCGGCGGCGCGAGTTTCGGGCACGCCGTGCTCACGCAACCGGGCAACGATGTTCTCTAGCTGGTTCAGCCCCATGTAGAACACCGACGTATGACCGGGACGCGCCAGCGCGGCCCAATCGACGTTGTCGGCCTCACCCTTGCAATGTCCCGTAACAAATGTGAGTGCCTGCGCGTGATCGCGATGGGTGAGCGGGATGCCCGCATACGCCGCGCAACCTGCAGCGGCCGTCACGCCCGGCACGACTTCGAATCGAATGCCTTCGGCGGCCAGCGCTTCCAACTCTTCGCCACCCCGACCGAAGATGAAAGGATCGCCGCCTTTCAAACGGCACACGCGCTTGCCTTCTTTGGCGAGTTTCACCAGCAGCGCGTTGGTATCTTCCTGCGACACGTGATGATGGCCCGCTGCCTTGCCGACATAGATCCGCTCGGCATCGCGACGCGCGAGATCGAGCACATCGGCAGAAACGAGCCGGTCGTAAACGATCACATCGGCATTCTGCAAAGCTCGTAATGCGCGCAACGTCAGCAATCCCGGATCGCCGGGACCCGCGCCGACCAGCGCCACTTCGCCAGCAAACTTCGACTGTTTGGCGAAGCGCGTGAGCGAGTTGCCGATGCGATCCAGAACATCCGATCCTGCCGCGTCTTCGCGACCGGACAGCACATCGGCGGCAATCGAGCCGTCGAAGAAATTCTCCCAGAAACGTCGACGGGTGCTGGCGTGCTCCAGCTTCGCCTTCACCGTGGGCCGGAGCTTGCCCGCGAGCTTGGCGAGATCGCCCAGACGCTGCGGCAGAAACGACTCGAGCTTCTCGCGCAGGCGGCGTGTCAGAACAGGCGCGTCGCCACTGCTGCCCACCGCAACGACGACGGGCGAGCGATCGACGATGGCCGGCATGATGAATCGCGACAGCTCGCGATCGTCGACCACGTTCACCGGAATGTTTCGACGCTCGCACTGATGCGCAACCCAGGCATTGACCGATTGCTTGTCCGTCGCGGCGATAGCGAGCCGCATGCCCTCGAGCAATTCCGGCTGAAACTCGCCAGGGACATGAGTGATGGCGCCGGCCGAAGCTTTTTCCGCCAGCGATTCGATCAACTCGGGAGAGACGACGGTGACCTTCGCCTGCGTGCGCAGGAGCAGATCGATCTTCCGCGCAGCCACTTCCCCACCGCCCACGACCAGCACGGGTTCATTCGCGAGTCGTAGAAAGATCGGAAAGTAGTCCATGTGTTGCGTCGTCCTGCGACGCCTACGCGTCGCGAGCTACTGGCCGGCCGCGCGACGCGGCTCGACCTTCAGCGGAATGACCCGGCGGCGCGGCTGCAGGCCGCACTCGCGAGACTCCGGATTCTCCCACCACCAGCGGCCCGAGCGCGGGTCGGCGCCAGGCTCCACTGCCCGGGTGCACGGCGCGCAGCCGATGCTTGGGTAACCTTTGTCATGCAGGGCGTTGTAAGGGAGATTGCGAGCCTTGATATACGCCGATACGTCGGCCTCGGTCCACTCCAGCAACGGGCTGATCTTCCACAGGCCGTAGCGGTCATCCCAGGACACCGGATCGCCGAGGGCGCGTTCGGCAGACTGCTCGCGACGCACGCCCGTGACCCAGGCCTTGCGGCCGGCGATGGCGCGCTTGAAGGGCTCGATCTTGCGGATACCGCAGCAGGATTGACGCTCTTCGGTACCGAGATAGAAACCGTTGATACCATTGTCGCGCACGTACTGCTCGATGGCCTGGGCCTGCGGATAGAACACCTGAATGCGGCGCTGATAGCGGCGCTCCAGGCGATCCAGCAGCGACAGGGTCTCATCGTGCAGCCGGCCGGTGTCGAGGGTGAACATCTCGATTTCCGGCGTGTACGTGTTGATGATGTCGGTCAACACCATGGCCTCGAGGCCCAGGCTATTGGAATAGACCACGTCCTGGTGCTCGCGTACCGCCTGCTCCAGCAGGGCGCGAGTACCCTCGACGAGGGTTTGCAGGCGGGGCGACAGTGCATCGGTCATGTCAATCGATCCTTATTCTCTGTCGTGCACTGTAGCTAACCCGCTTATAACCAGGGAAAGACTGGTTTGTTCTGTCATGATGCGGGCCCGTTATGACTTCGCCGCACTCCGTTCGTTATAGTTAAGTGCATGAAACTACAACAATTACGGTACCTCGCCGCCATCGTCGAGAACGACCTGAACATCACCGCGGCGGCCGAACGCCTGCATACCTCGCAGCCGGGCGTCAGCAAGCAGCTGAAACAGCTGGAGGATGAGCTGGGATTTCCGATCTTTCTGCGCCAGGGCCGCACCCTGACGCGCGTCACACCGGCCGGTAAGCGGGTCATCGATCGGGCCCAGAAAATCCTCAAGGAAGTCCAGAGCATCAAGCGCCTGGCGGACGAGCAGAAGGGCGATGGCAAAGGCTCGCTGGCCATCGGCACGACCCACACCCAGGCGCGGTACGTACTGCCCCAGGTCATCCGACGCTTCCGGGAGCGCTATCCGGACGTGGAGCTGCACCTCCACCAGGGCACCGCCGAGCAGATCGCCGACATGGCCGTGCGCGATCGCATCGATTTCGCCATCAACACCGGCTCGCAGGAGCTGTTCACCAACCTGGTGTTGCTGCCGTGCTATCGCTGGCACCGACGCATCGTCGTGCCGCAGGGTCACCCGCTCGCACACGAGGGCAAGGTGACCATCGAGATGTTGGGCAAATATCCGATCGTCACGTATGTGTTCGGCTTCTCCGGCCCGTCGTCGCTACAGCAGATCTTTGCGCGCCATGGCATCACGCCGCAGGTGGCGCTCACCGCTCGCGATGCCGACGTGATCAAGACGTATGTGCGGCTCGGAATGGGCGTGGGGATCGTCGCCAGCATGGCGGTCGATCCGCGTGAGGATTCGGATCTGGTGTCCATCGACGCGTCGCATTTGTTCCCCGCTCATTCAACGTGGGCGGGCTTCCACCAGGGCGCCCTGCTCCGCAGCTATATGTACGATTTCCTGCAGTTGCTCGCGCCGCATCTGACTCGTCGGCTCGTGGACCGCGCCGGCAATGCATCTACTCCGTCCGATGTGGAAGCGTTGTTCACGGATGTCGAACTACCGGTCTATCGCTAGACCGACGATAAGGAACGTTCCGCGCACACCATGTCAGCCAATCCAGAAAGACCTAAAGCCCGCTCGCTCAAGCCACTGCGCGAGCTGTGGCCCTACATCAGTAAGTACAAGGGCGTCCTGACGCTCGCGATGATCGCGCTGCTGCTCGCCGCAGCTGCGATGCTGATCATCCCGATGGCGTTTCGGGATCTCATCGATCGCGGCATGGCGGCGCAGGATGCGGCCACCATCAACACTTACTTCGTCGCGTTTCTCGTCGCCGCGGCACTGTTCGGCGTCTTCGCCGCCTTGCGGCTGTATTTCGTCACCTGGCTGGGTGAACGGGTCGTTGCCGATCTGCGTGCCGATATCTATGCGCGCGTGGTGCGGATGGATCCGACGTTCTTCGAGATCACCCGAGTCGGTGAAGTGCTGTCCCGGCTGACCACGGATACGACGCTGATCCAGGGCATCGCCGGCGTGAACCTGTCGATGACGTTGCGCTCGGTCGTGCAGCTGCTCGGCGCGATGGTGTTGATGATCATGACCAGCCCGTCGCTCGCCGGCATGATCCTCGTGCTCATTCCGCTGGTGATCGTTCCCATCATCGCGATCGGCCGCAAGCTGCGGAAGCTGTCACGCGAATCGCAGGACAAGATCGCCGACACCAGCGGCCTGGCCGGCGAAACGCTGAACGCCATCCAGACAGTGCAGGCATTCACGCTCGAGGACCTGCACACCAAGCGTTACGGCCGCGCCGTCGAAGACTCATTTCTGGTCGCCTTGCAGCGGACCAAGATCCGCTCCCTCATGTCGGCCATCGGCACGATGATGATCTTCGGCGCGATCACCTTCGTGCTCTGGCAGGGCGCGCACCGCGTGCTCGATCAGGAGATGACCGGCGGTGAGCTGAGCCAGTTCCTGATCTATGCCGTGTACGTGGCCGTCGCGGCGATTACGCTGAGCGAGATGTGGGGCGAAGTACAGCGCGCGGCCGGTGCGATGGAGCGCCTCGTCGAACTGAAAGTCGCGACGCCGAACATCGTCGCTCCGCCCGAGCCCAAGAAGTTTCCGACGCCGCCGCTCGGGCGCATCACCTTCGAGCACATCTCGTTTCGTTATCCCTCGCGGCCCGAATCGCTGGCGCTCGACGATCTGTCGCTCGCCATCGAGCGCGGCGAAACAGTTGCGTTCGTTGGCCCTTCGGGCGCGGGCAAGAGCACGACTTTTCAGTTGCTGCTTCGTTTCTACGACCCGGCGTCCGGCCGGATCACCATCGACGGCGTCGATATCTCTCAAGCGAAGCCCGAAGACGTGCGCGCACGCATCGGGCTGGTGCCGCAGGAAACGGTGCTGTTCGGTACGACCGCACGGGAGAACATTCGCTACGGTCGCCCGAACGCTTCCGACGCGGACATCGAAGCGGCGGCCCGCGCCGCGGGTGCAGATGATTTCATTCGTGAGCTCCCGCAGGGCTACGACACGCACCTCGGCGAAAAAGGCACTCGCCTCTCCGGCGGTCAGCGCCAACGCATCGCCATCGCTCGCGCGCTGCTGAAAGATCCGCCGATCCTGCTGCTGGACGAAGCCACCAGCTCGCTCGACGCCGAAAGCGAACGCTACGTGCAGGAAGCGCTCGAGCGCCTGATGGAACATCGCACGACGCTGGTCATCGCCCATCGCCTCGCCACGATTCTCAAAGCCGATCGCATCGTCGTGCTGGATCACGGCCGCATCGTCGATATCGGCACTCACTCGCAATTGCTGGAGAGCAACGAACTCTATGCACGGCTCGCGGCGTTGCAGTTTGCGGACCTGAACGGGAGTGCAGCGACCGCCGCTACGGCTTGACGCTGGTCGTCCGAGATTTCGTAGCGGCGTTGTCGGATCCAGCACCGCTGGTTCGTCCTAGGGTCGAACCCAGTCATTCAGCGAAATCGCGGAGGCAGACGATGACCAGGAATGTGATTTGTCTTTGGTACGACGGCACGGCCGAAGCAGCGGCGAAGTTCTACGCTGAGACTTTTCCGGACAGCGCCGTCAAAGCGGTTCACAAAGCTCCCAGCGACTTCCCGAGCGGCGCCGAGGGGCAGGTGCTCACGGTCGAGTTCACGGTGGTTGGCGTGCCTTGCGTCGGCCTGAATGGCGGTCCGTTGTTCAAGCACAGCGAAGCCTTTTCGTTTCAGATCATCACCGAGGATCAGGCCGAGACCGATCGTTACTGGAATGCGATCGTCGGCAACGGCGGCGCCGAAAGCGCCTGCGGATGGTGCAAGGATAAATGGGGCCTGTCATGGCAGATCATCCCGCGCGCACTGATTGAAGCCACCACCGATCCCGATCGTGCGGCCGCGAAGCGCGCGTTCGAGGCGATGATGGACATGCGCAAGATCGACATCGCCACCATCGAAGCAGCGCGACGCGGAACGGCTCGCTCGTAGCGCGTCTCAGCGAGGCGGAGCGCCGAGGCGATTGCCGCCGTCGACGAGGATGAGCTCGCCGGTGACCGTAGGGCCACCGGTGAGGAGCCAGACGGCGACGTCGGCGATGTCTTCCGGAGTGCTGGCCTTTTGCAGGGGTGAATTGCTCGCCCAGCGAGCGCGGGCCATTTCATATTTTTCACCGATCGCCTGCTGCAGCCAGCGCGTTTCGACGAAGCCGGGGCACACGGCATTGACCCGAATCTGCGGACCAAGCGCGCGAGCCAGCCCCATCGTCATGGTGTTCAGCGCGCCCTTGGAAGCGGCGTAAGCGATAGAAGTGCCAGTGCTGTCGATGCCGGCGCGCGAAGAAATATTCACGACGGAGCCGCGACCTTGCTTGCGCATGGTGGGCTCGACGGCGCGAATCATCTGGAAAGCGCCGATGACATTCACTGCATAGATCTTCTGGAAATCTTCCGCCGACAACGCTTCCAGATTGGCGTGATTGAACACGACCTTGGTGGTGCCGGCGTTGTTGATGAGACCATCGATCCGGCCCCATTTCTGCAGCGTTGCCTCAGCCATCCGACGGCAGTCGGCGTCTTGAGAAACGTCGGCGCGCACGAGCAGGGTCTCTACGCCGTGCTTCTCACATTCGCGCGCAGTCTGCTGAGCCTCGGCTTCGCTCTTCGTGAAATTGACGACTGTGTGCCAGCCACGCTTGGCCAATTCCACCGCGCAGGCTGCGCCGATACCGGTAGCGGAACCGGTGACGATGCAAACATTTCTAGAAGTCATGATCACCCTTCACCGGTTCGCGATTGAGGGTGAAGTGTGCACGCGCGCACCCGCCGCTGTCACGGCGAGTGGCGCAAAGGGGGAGAGTGTTTTGCTTAGACGGCGACCGCGCGACGTTGAACGTGGACGCCGCCGGCGTCGAAAGCGCCTTGATACGCGACCGAGAAGTCATCGAACGCCGTCAGCGCGACGTTCAAGTCGGCGCCTTCGGGCAGCTCGAACGAATCGAAGCCACAGCGCGCCAGGTAGAACAATTGATCGCGCTGGATCTTGCCGACGGCACGCAGTTCGCCCGTGAACTTGAAGCGCGAACGCAGTAGCGCCGCCTGGCTGTAACCGCGCCCTTCCGCCAGGCCGCCGAACTCGACGGCCACCAGGCCGATGCGAGTGAAATCGTTCTTCAGCTCCGCGACCGGGTCGGTGGGGCCGATGCGCACGCCGAGACGGCCATCCCACAGCCACCACTGTTCGCGCTCCGCCTTCCAGCGCGCGAACGGCAGGATCAGCGCGCGCTCGCGGCCGACCGGATCTTCGTCGGCATAACGCCAATCGTCGACGATGACTTCACGCTGCCTGATGAGCTGGCGCATAAACCTTGGCCTTGAATGGAGCGACGCCGATGCGACGGAAGGTATCGAGGAAACGTTCCTCTTCCTGCCGGTGCTCGACGAATACGTTGATGATGCGTTCGATGGTCTCGGCGACGTCGTCGTGCGCGACGGATGGGCCGATCACCTTGCCCAGCGACGCGTCGTGACCGCCGGTCGAACCGCCGAGCGTGATCTGGTACCACTCCTCGCCGTCCTTATCGACGCCGAGCACGCCGATGTGGCCGACCGAGTGATGGCCGCAGCCATTCATGCAGCCCGACATCTTCAGCTGGATCTCGCCCAGATCGTAGAGATAGTCGAGGCTGTCGAAACGCTCATTGATCTGCGCGGCCAGCGGGATCGAGCGCGCATTGGCGAGCGAGCAGAAATCGCCGCCGGGGCAGCAGATCATGTCGGTGAGCGTGCCGATGTTCGCCGTCGCCAGATCGAGCAGCTTCAGTTCCTGCCACAGCGCGAACAGATCGCTCTGCTTCACGTGCGCGAACACCACGTTCTGATCGTGCGTCGAGCGGATCTCACCGAGTGAATACTGCTCGGCCAGATCGGCAACGCGATCCAGCTCGTCCGCAGTAATGTCGCCCGGCGGACGCTTCGGCGACTTGAGCGACAGGAACACCGCGCGATAGCCGGCAACTTTGTGCTTGCGCGTGTTGTGCTGGTACCAGTTGCGGAACTCCTGCGGCTTGCCGGAGACCACATCCTGATCCTGCAGCGACTCATAAACCTTCGGCGCGAAGAACGCCTTGATACGCTCGAAATCGGCGGCGTCGAACACCGGTGCGGTGTCTTTGGCAGCCGCGAACTCCTCTTCGACCAGCTCGCGGAACTTCGCCGGGCCGATCGCCTTCACCAGGATCTTGATACGGGCCTTGTGAATGTTGTCGCGACGGCCTTCGAGGTTGTACACGCGCAGGATGGCTTCGAGGTATGCGAGCAGATCCTTCTTCGGCAGGAACTCGCGGATCACGTGACCGATCATGGGCGCGCGACCGAGACCGCCGCCGACGAGCACTTCGAAGCCCACTTCGCCCTGCTCGTTCTTCACCAGGTGCAGACCCACGTCATGCACGCGTGAAGCGGCGCGGTCGGCCGGCGAGCCGGTGATCGCAATCTTGAACTTGCGCGGCAGATACGAGAACTCAGGGTGCAGCGTTGCCCACTGGCGCACGTATTCGCACCACGGACGCGGATCTTCCAGCTCGTCGGCCGCGACGCCGGCGAGATGATCGGCCGTCACGTTGCGAATGCAATTGCCGCTGGTCTGAATGCCGTGCAGCTGAACCGTCGCGAGCAACGCCAGGATGTCCGGCACCTGCTCGAGTTTCGGCCAGTTGAACTGCATGTTCTGGCGCGTGGAGAAGTGGCCATAGCCCTTGTCGTACTCACGCGCAACGCGGGCGAGCATGCGGACCTGGGCCGGCCGCAACAGGCCGTAGGGGATGGAAATGCGCAACATCGGCGCATGCTTCTGGATGTACAGGCCATTGCGCAGTCGCAGAGACTTGAAGTCGTCATCCGACAACTGGCCCGCGAGGAACCGCTGCGTCTGATCCCGGTATTGGGCGACGCGTTGCTCGACGAGCGACTGGTCGATTTGGTCGTACTGATACATGGTGCAGGACTCTAAGCCGGCGCTTTGACGGGAGAAATTCGACTTGGATATGACCAGATGCCGGTTAGAAAGGAGTTAGAAAGGAGTCACATGGATCAAGGGCTTACACGCCTGACCAGGCCTTCCTGAGCCGTCGACGCGACCAGCCGGCCGTCGCGCGTGAACAGACTTCCTCGCGCGAACCCGCGAGCCCCGGACGCCGTAGGGCTGTCCAGAACGTAAAGCAGCCACTCGTCGGGCCGGGCCGGACGGTGAAACCACATCGCGTGATCGATGCTCGCCATGTGCAAGTGTTCGCGCTCGTTCGACATCCGGGCATCCATGCTGGCTGCGCCGAGCAGGAAGTAATCCGAGGTATAGGCCAGCAGGCAGCGGTGCAGGATCGGATCGTCGGGCACTCGCTCGACCAGCCGGATCCAAACCTTGACCCGTGGCTCGCGCGGCACCTCGCGAAGTGGATCGGGCAACTCCGCGGGCCGGAATTCGAAGGGATGCTCGTGGATGCGAAACGGCGTGGGCCGATCCGGTGCTTTACGCTTTGCATCCGCAACCGCGGTGGCCAGATCGGGCACCTCCTCCGGCGCCGGCACGTCGGGCATGTCGGCCTGGCGATCGATGGCCGCCTCGGGCAGCTGAAACGAAGCGGACATGTGGAAGATCTGTTCGCCATGTTGAATGGCGACGACGCGCCGTGACGAGAATCCGCGACCGTCGCGGCTGCGGTCCACTTCGTACACGATGGGATGCTCGGGATCGCCGGCACGCAGGAAATAGGCGTGCAGCGAATGCGCCTCCCGACCTTCGATCGTCGCGTACGCAGCGGCCAGCGCCTGGCCCAACACCTGGCCGCCGAACACGCGACCGCCGGCGAGCTTGCGGCTCTGGCCGCGAAACAGATCGCTCTCCAGCCGCTCCAGCTTCAGCACCTGGAGCAGATCCGTCAGCAACGCATTCACCCCTGCTGCTCTCCTGCAACTCCCAGCCGCTTCTGCATGATCGGGCTGGTGGTCGTGTATTGCAGCGGGATCTTCTTGGCGGGATTCAAGTGTGCCGCGATCGCGAAGGCGGCGAGCGCAGCCTCGTGGAAGCCCGAGAGAATCAGCTTCTTCTTGCCCGGGTAGGTGTTGATGTCGCCGACCGCGAAGATGCCGGGGATGTTGGTCTGGAATTTTTCCGTGTCGACCACAATGGCGCGCTTGTCGATCCCGAGGCCCCATTCGGCAATCGGGCCCAGCTTCGGATGCAGGCCGAAGAACACCAGCGCACGCTCCGCGTGCAGCTCTTCGATCGCGCCATCGCTCTTCTTCACACGCACGCCTTTGAACTCGCCGCCATCCGTGATGAGCGACTGCGCGATCGCTTCCACATAACGCATGCTCCCGGAGCTGACCAGATCGCGCATCTTCGCGACCGAAGCGGGCGCTGCGCGAAAGTCCGGGCGACGATGAACGAGCGTGAGGCTGCGCGCCTTGCCGGCCAGCTCCAGCGTCCAGTCGAGCGCGGAATCGCCGCCGCCGAAGATCAGCAAATGCTTGTCGGTGAACTCCGAGGAATTCTTCACCTTGTAATGGATGCTGGTGTTCTCGAACGCCTCGACGCCTTCGCAGCCGAGCCGACGCGGCTGGAACGAGCCCAGGCCGCCGGCGATGACCACCGTCTTCGCATGGAAGCGCGTGTCGAGCGACGTGCGCAGCAGGAACGTATGGTCGGGCAGCACCTTCAACTCGGTCACTTCCTGCCCCAGATGAAACTGCGCGTTGAAGGGCTTGGCCTGCTGTAACAATCGATCGACCAGTTCCTGCGCACCGCAGACTGGCAGCGCCGGAATGTCGTAGATCGGCTTCTCCGGGTACAGCTCGCTGCATTGACCGCCCGGATGCTTGAGCGAGTCGATGATGTGGGCGCGAATGCCCAGCAGGCCGAGCTCGAAGATCTGGAACAGGCCGCAGGGGCCCGCGCCGACGATGACCGCGTCCGCCTGAATGGCGCCATCGACACCGGCGACTGTGGCGTTATCACTCACATTGGTGCTCAAAGCTGCTCTCCCCTGCGTGGGTCAGGAAGTTATCGGCGGGATTCTACACGGGCGATCCGTTGCGTCTTCTCGACACTGGGCATCGGGCCGGTCAGGTGGCGGTCGCGAAATGTCAGCCAGCGCATGCTGTTGGCATTTCCTCACGGAGGCGCACGACAAATCGCTACTCGGGCGCGGCCGGCTGCATTGTTCATGGCCGGTGGCCATGAAAGAATCGACTTTCTTCATCCGACGCTCGACGCCAGGGGGACGCGCATGCGCCTGAACATCAATGGGAAAGATGTCGAAGTAACTGACGTCGAGGAGACCACGCCACTGTTGTGGGTCCTTCGCGATCACCTCGGCCTGGTCGGCACCAAGTACGGCTGCGGTGTCGCTCAGTGTGGCGCCTGCACCGTGCACCTCAACGGCGCACCGATGCGCTCCTGCTCCATCCCGGCGAGCGCCGTGGCGGGTCAGAAGATCACCACCATCGAAGGCCTGGCCAGCCAAGACGGCAAGTTGACGGCCGTTCAGGCGGCATGGATCGAGCACGATGTCGCTCAATGCGGCTACTGCCAGGCTGGCCAGATCATGTCGGCGACCGCGCTGCTTCAGAGCAATCCCAAGCCCACCGATGCCGACATCGACGCTGCGATGGCCGGCAATCTGTGCCGCTGCGGCACCTACGTTCGCATCCGCAAAGCCATTCACGCCGCCGCTGCCAATCTTGCCAAAGGCAGCAACGGCGAAATGATCAGCCAGAACTGATCGGAGGTTCACATCATGAGCGCCAGCGAATCTTCGATCGTTTCCGCCGATGCGTATGTGCAGGACATCTTGCGCGCCGCCGAAGCACAGTCGGTGGTCGGCAAGTTCAGCCGTCGCCAGTTCCTGAAAGTCACCGGCCTGGTAGGCGGTGGTCTGGTGCTGGCGTTCTACGTCGGCGACCAAGGCGTTGCACTCGCCAATGGCAAAGCTGCCGGCTTCGCGCCGAACGCGTTCCTGCGCATTTCGCCGGAAGGCACGATCACGCTGTTCTCCAAGGCTCCCGAGATCGGCCAAGGCATCAAGACCGCGTTCCCGATGATCATCGCCGAAGAGCTCGATGCGGACTGGTCACAGGTGAAGGTCGAGCAGGCCGCGATCAATCCAGCCGTGTATGGTCGCCAGAGCGCCGGTGGTTCGCGCTCCATTCCCACTTCGTGGAATCAGCTGCGCAGTGCCGGAGCGGTCGGTCGGGCGATGCTGGTCAGCGCGGCTGCCCAACAATGGAATGTGAGTGAAGCGGAGCTCACCACCGAGAACAGCACCATTTTCCACAAAGCGAGCAATCGCAAGGCGACTTACGCTTCGCTAGCCACTGCAGCCGCGGCTCTGCCGGTGCCGGACGAAAAGTCCGTCAAGCTGAAATCCCGCAGCGAATACAAGCTGCTCGGCAAGCGCATCACGGGCGTCGACAATCGCGCCATCGTCACGGGGCAGCCGCTGTACGGCATCGATCAAGTGTTGCCCGGCATGCAATACGCGGTGTTCGTGAAGAGCCCTGCGGTCGGCGGCAAGGTGGTCGAAGCCAATCTCGAAGAGATCAGGAAGCTGCCAGGTGTAACTCAGGCGTTCGTCTTGAACGGCACCGGCAAGCCCACTGAGGTGATGCCCGGAGTGGCGATTCTCGCCAAGTCCACTTGGGCCGCCTTCAGCGCGCGCCAGAAGTTACAAGTGAAGTGGGACGAGTCGTCCGCGTCCAAGGACAGCTGGTCCGCCTACGTGGAGGAGGCGAAGAAGCTTGCCGCGCAGTCGGGAACGGATTCGATTCGTAATACCGGCGATGTAGACAAAGTGTTTTCCGAGTCGAAGCCCGTCGAGGCGTTCTACACCTACCCCTTCATCGCGCACGCGCCGCTCGAGCCGCAGAACACGACCGCTGTTTTCAAGGACGGCGCCATCGAGATCTGGTCTCCGACGCAGACGCCCGAGGCCGGGATGAAGCTGGTTTCCGATGTGCTCGGCATTGCGCCGGAAAAAGTCACATTGCATCAGACGCGAGTCGGCGGCGGCTTCGGCCGACGGCTGATGAACGATTACATGTGCGAAGCCGCCGCGATCGCCAAACAGGCGGGCGTGCCGGTGAAGTTGCAGTGGACGCGCGAAGACGACATGCATCATGACTTCTATCGCGTCGGCGGCTTCCACTCGTTCAAGGGCGGCCTGGACAAATCCGGCAAGCTGGTGGCGTGGCAGGATCACTTCATTACTTTCACGCAGGACGGCGAGCGCCCGACCAGTGGCGGCGACATGTCGGCGGATGAGTTCCCGGCGCAACTGCTGCCAAATGCCCGCCTCACTCTGAGCAAGCTTCCTCTGAAGATTCCCACCGGCCCATGGCGCGCTCCGCGCTCGTGCTCGATCGCCTTCGCGACACAGTCGTTCCTGCACGAATGCGCGGTCGCCGCGAACCGCGATCATCTGGAATTCCTGCTGGAGGTCATGGGCGAGCCGCGTTGGTTGCAACAGGGCAATGAGTTCGCGCTGAACACGGGCCGCGCTGCTGCCGTCATCAAACTCGCTGCCGAGAAGGCCGGCTGGGGCAAACCCCTGCCCAAAGGCCGCGGCCTCGGGCTGGCCTTCTACTTCAGCCACGCCGGCCACTTCGCAGAAGTCGCCGACGTGAGCGTCGATGCGAACCGCAAGATCACTCTCCATCGCATCGTCGTCGCGGGCGACGTGGGCCCGATCATCAACATGAGCGGCGCCGAGAACCAGACCGAAGGCGCCGTCATCGACGGCTTCAGCGCGGCGCTGGCTCAGCAGATCGATTTCGAGAACGGCCGTATCAAACAAAACAACTTCGACACCTACCCCCTGCTGCGCATCCGGAATGCGCCGAAGGTGGAGTCGTACTTCATCCAAAGCGATTTCACCCCGACCGGCATCGGCGAGCCCGCCCTCCCTCCCGTTGCCCCCGCCATCGCGAATGCAATCTTCGCCGCGACGGGGCATCGGGTGCGGTCGATGCCGTTTACGAAAGAGGGGTATTCGGTCTAGGCGCGCCAGCGACGCAACGAGGTTGCGCTGGACCTCTCGCTTACGTGCGCTACCAGTTGCTTTGCCAAGGGCGCGACGAGTGATTTCTTCAGACCGTCCTTGACTGCTCGATCGCGCGCTTCCGAGATGCAATCCGGGAGCGCGCGTGCAGTCTCGTTCAGCAGCTCGACCAGCTGTTCTTCCGGAACGGCACATGTCGCCGCCAGCTTGCGCCAATCCGCGAGGCTCACGAGTGCGATGTCATAGTGCTGGCCGATCTTCATGGACAACCGCTGCGACACGAACTCCGGATACGGCAGCTGACTCGAGATGTCATACAGCGGCGCCAGCCGTATTTCCTCTCCGGCACCCACGAGCAATGAATAGTTCTTGGCATGCGCATCCGTCCCGCCAATCAGCCAATTGAGAATGTTTGCCCGCAGAAAGCGATCCACATCGGTGTCCGGATCCGAGCTGACGCGGCGGATCAATGTGACGATGGCCGCGACTCCCGGCCCGCCCTCCTCTTGATACTTCTTCGCTGGCATCAACCCCAGCGCCTGACACATATCCTCCTGGTGAACGCGGCGAACCAGCGAAGACCCGGACAGCGGCGGCAATCGATCGTAGCGCTCTATGACGAGGTAAGGTTCGTCCAACTGGAGAACGTGAGAACGTGCTGCAGGAATCCCGAGGCGAGCGGCAATGTCCTGACACAAGTGCTCATTCTCCACGAGCCCGTTCATGCCGGGAATGCACGGTTTGATGATGTGCGTCGTCGGAGTGCGACCGCCCGGCACTCCCCAGCGTTTCTTCTTCTCATCCCAGTAAAAGGCAGTCTTGGCCTGTGCCCCCGGCAGACTCATCTTGCCAATGTCGCCGGGGCGGCGAACCGCCGCAACGTCATCGCTGAGCTGGCGCAAGCGCTCCGCAAAATCGCTGTCGCTGATCCAATCGACGGTGGGACGGTTCGACTGAACTTCAGCGAGTTTTTCGGGCGGAACGAATTGGGCGGCGCCCGGCACATCCGCGCCGACATGCGCAAGCAGCTTGAATGGATTCGCCGGTGAGACGTGATACTGCTGCCCCCAACGTTGCAGCAAGTTCGGATTTTCGGGCAGGAGATTCCACAAGTAAGGAAGCACCGTCCGCTGCTGATAGACGATGTTTGCCAATGGCAGGGTGACGGAAAGTGGATACGCAGCCTCCGCTTCCAACCACGCATTCTCGTACACGAAGGAAAGCCGCCCCGCGCGATCGGCGCTCAGCCGGCCGATCACCTCCCCTTCGATAACGGCCAGGAGCTCGGTCACTTGCGCCTCTGCAACCGAGTGAAAACCTCGTCCAGCCGTGAGGGCACGGCGCGAGGCGCCTCGACCTTCCGCTCCTGGTCGCGTAGCAATGCCTGGATGCCAACGAGCTCGAGCGCTCTGATGACAAGCGCGAGTTCCGCTGCCGGATTCCCCGCTTCGAGGCGAATCACCCACTTACGCTCGACCCCCAACTGTTCCGCCAGGGCGCTCTGAGATAGCCCCTTTTGCTTGCGTTTCAGTCGGATAGCGGCGCCGATCTGCTCGGGAGTACGTAGCGCAATGTCCCTCATATGGGACATGCTAGCACGTGTCCTCTAAAACGGACATGTCCGTTGAATCGGACTATTTGCAGGCGTCCCTCAAAGAGGACATCTCATCTCCGGCCCGCTGCGCGCTGGACGGCGAACAAGGCGGCCTGGGTTCGATCTTCCAGCTTGAGCTTCGCCAGGATGGTGCTGACGTAGCCCTTTACCGTTCCCTCGGTGAGGTGCAGTTCGTCGCCGATCTGGCGATTGCTCATGCCGCGAGCGATGAGTTCCAGCACGCTGCGCTCGCGCTGAGTCAGCAAAGCCAGGGGATCGGCCTGGCGGTTACGCAGTTGTTCGACGAGTGAGCGCTGAGCGAGCGGATGCAGCCACGTCTGGCCGCCGGCGACCGTGCGAAGGGCGGTGACGAAATCGGCTTTGGTGACATCTTTCAGAATGTAGCCAGCAGCGCCGGCCGCCATGATCTCTCGGACCTGGCCGTCTTCGGCGTAGGAAGTCAGTGCGATGACTTTTACCGAAGGCGACGTGGCGCGGATGACGCGGATGGCATCGCTTGCAGCCATGCCGGGCATTTTCAGGTCCATGAGCACGATGTCTGGATGCAAGCGGCGCACGGCATCGCATGCCTCATCGCCGTTCCCCGCTTCACCGACGATGACGAACTCCTCGCCGTCATCGAGCAGCGCACGCAGGCCTTCGCGCACGATGCCGTGATCGTCGACGAGCAGCAGTTTGATGGTGGCAGTCATGGTGTCGCCAGCAGTGGAATGCGGATGCATACAGTAGTTCCTCGTCCAGACTGCGATTGAACTTCACAGACACCGCCGAGCGCGGCGGCGCGCTCGCTCATGGTCTGCAGCCCGATGCCTTGTTCGGGAGAATCTCCGGGGACCTCGGCGCGAGCAGCGACGTCGAATCCGCGGCCATTGTCCTGAATGCTCAACATCAACACGTCGTCCTTCACTGCGGCGCTCACGTCCAGCCGATCCGCAGCGGAATGGCGGATCGCGTTCGACAGCGCCTCGCGACAGATCAGATACAACCGTTCTTCCAGCGATGGCGACTGCGAGCGATACGCGGTGAAATCCAAGCGAATGCTGGGCGTCTGCGGAGCCAGAATGAAAGCGAATCGTTGCAGCGCCGCCGCGAGCCCCATCTTCTTGACGTCGCCGACGCCGGCGTTCTCGACCGAGCTCAAGCCAGCCGATGGATCCGGTCGCAACTCTCTTAGCAGCGCCCTCATCTCCGCGAAGGCGAGCCGGGCAAGCTCTTCAATGCGTCGAGCGCGACGCTCGCCTTCCGCGGGATCGCGACGCCAGGCAGGAACGATGGATTGCGACATCAAGCTGATCGAAGACAACGCCTGACTCACCGCATCGTGCAGATCGCGCGCCAGGCGCTGACGCTCACGCATCACGGCCGCCTGCCGAGCCTCGCGCGACAGACTGGTGTTCTTGAGCGCCACGGCCAGATGATCCGCGATGATCTGAATACTCGCGACATCGTCCTCATCGAAGGGATTCAAACCTTCGATGTTGATACAACCGAACACTTCGTCGCCGAGCACGATAGGAATGGCCAGCTCGGTGCGCACATTGATGGGAATCGGCGGCGGCACATAACGTGGATCCTTGCGAACATCGTTCACGATCTGCGGTGTGCGCGTCAGCACGGCCGTGCCAGTAACACCCGTGGTCACAGGCATGCTGTGTGACAGATCCATCACGTCGCCGTAATGCCCGGCGTGGCCGTCGAACATCAGATATTCGCCGTCTTCGTCGCGCTGAAGCAGCGGGATGACGACGTTGGGATAACCCAGATGTTCGTGAATCACCTGCGCGGCCGTGGCAACCAGCTCCTTGGCGTCGAGGCCGGCGGTGATGACGCGAGCGATGTGAGCAATCAGCGTCATCCGCTCGGTGCGACGTTTCTCACGTTCGTAGCGCATGGCGTTCTGGATCGCGATCGCCGCGTGCCGTGCGAACAACCGCAACGTGTCGAGATCGGACGCGCCAAACTTGCGAGGCGGCGGAGCGCCGATGCCAAACACGCCGAGCAAGCCGCCACCCGGCCCGGGAATGGGCACGCCGATGACGGCGTAATCCCGCATCTCCGGCAACGAAATGCGCTGCAACTCGCCATAACGATCGAGGATGACCGGCCGGCCTGTCGCGAGCACCTTGCCGATCAAACCCTCGCCCGGCTCGAACTCCATGCCCAGCTCGGTCAGCGGCAGCTGGTGAATGGCCTCGACCTGCACCGTGTGCCGGCGCGGAACATACAAACCGATGGAACCGCCATCCGCGCCGAGCAACTCGCAGGCGCGCGTGATGATGCTGGTCAACAGCGGGCGCAGCTCCAGCTCGCTGGCGATCTCCTCCAGAATGGTATTGAAAGGCTCGCTCATTGCGGGCACGTCGCGGCCTTCGATTCGCAGTATTCCGGAGCTCACGGGAGGGTTCTGCGCGCGGGTGATGAGAGGAGTATTCGCTGCGTCCAAGCTGCGTTCAAGTGGCGTCTGAGTGCACTGTCTTTGGTCAGGACTTGTCCGTCACGAATGGCCGCTCCCCTTCGGATGCGTGGCCAGCACGGCTGGCAACAGTGCGCCCATGAGCTTCCGCACCGCCTCTCGCTCCCGGCCCACCATCTTGCGCAACTCGTTGCCGATGATGGCGTCGCCGAGGGCTGCGACCGTCACGAACAGGGTCGCCGAAGTCACACGCTCATGAACCGACGCGGCGTGGGCCTCGGTGTCGGCGCTGCGTTCGACACTGTCGATATAGTCTCGTACAACTTCCCCGATCGGGGCCAGGTGCATGGATTCGCCGCTCAGCGCCATCCAGGCGGCCAGCCGCCCGGCGCCGCCACGGTCGAACGCATCGAACACGATATCGACGAAATCTTTCACCTCCGCCTTGCCAGCGCGCAGCCGCATGACCGCCGACTCGATCGTGGTCGTCAGCTCGCTGACCATCTGCCGCATCAATTCCGACTGCAATCCGGCCGCCGAGCCGAAGTGATGAATCAGGTTGGTATGGCTCATTCCCAGGTCGCTGGCCACGGCCTGCAGAGTGATCGCGTCGGGGCCCTCGGCAAGCAGCAGCCGGCGCGCAGAGGCCAGGGCCAGGGTTCGCGCCTCCTCGGGGGTGCGTCGCACCCGCGGGCCAGGGGAACTGCCGGAAGCTTTGGCCGTATTCTTCCCGGCCGGCCGCGCCGGTTTCTTCGGCTGAGTCACTATTGACAGTACTCTCAATAAGAACTTGTAATAGCCCGCATGCACACCCCCACCACCGCCACGCCCGCGGACCTCACGATCACCCCGCGAGATCTGCGACTGGACCGCAATGCTCACAGCACCCGATGGTGGCACGGCGGCGACCCGGTGGCGACCGCGTACTTCAACGCCCTGTCTGCTTCGTTCCCGCAGGGAGAGACCTTTTTCATCGAGTCGGTGCGTCGCTTCCGGGACCGGGTCGACGCGCGCCTGCAGGAACAGATCAAGGGATTCATCGAGCAGGAAGCCGCACACACCCGTGAGCACGTGGTCTTCAACAAGCTCATCAAGAACGCGGGGTATGACACCACCGCAATGGACGCCGAGACGCGGCGTCGTCTCGACATCGCCCGCTCACGTCATCCGGTCGCGCAGCTCGCAATCACCGTCGCGCTGGAACATTTCACCGCAATCATGGCGCACAGCCTGCTCACCGAGAAAGACCCGCTGCCCGGAGCGCCAGCTGAAGTGCTGCGCCTGTGGCAATGGCACGCGATCGAGGAAGTGGAGCACAAGGCTGTGGCGTACGATACATATCTCTGCGTCACGCGCGAGCTGTCGGCGTTCAAGCGCTGGGCGATCCGATCTCAGGTGATGTTGTTGATCAGCGCGCAATTCTGGTATTCGAACTTCGAGCGCATGGCGGACTTCTTCCGCCAGGATGGCATGAACACGCCGCGTACCTGGTGGCGCGTGTTTACTTATTTATGTTTCAAGCCCGGCATGATGCGCAAGATCTTTGTGCCCTGGCTCAGCTTCTTTCGTCCCGGCTTCCATCCCTGGGACCACGACGATGGCGCGCTGATTCGCGAGTTCGAACAACGCCTGCGTCTGGCTGAACCGGCGAGCTGACGGCGCGTTCCCAGCACCCATATCGATCCGATATGGGACATCGCCAGCTCACAAAAATTCCCCATCCGGGCAACCGGAATGTGCTTACTTCCGCGTGATCACCGCGCGGGAGCAGATTCTTACAGGCGCGTAATGCGCACGGGTGGGAATCGAATAAACACGCTGGGAGTAAACGAATGACTGCGATGACAGTTAACAGTTTTCCATCGATGCAGAACTGGAATTCGCCGCGCGCCTGGGCGATGGCGATCATTGTTTTGTTACATCTGGGATTCTTCTGGGCGTTGACCAACGGGATGACCCAGAAATTCACCAAGATCTTCATCCCTCAGCCCCCTCAGCTGCTGCCCTTGCCGGAACAGCCCAAGCCGGTGGATCGGGTCACGGTCGATGATCCCGTGATCGAGCCTCAGAAGATCAAGCCAACCTACGTGCCACCGCTCGTCGATACTTTTATCGAGGCGACGGATCGCGCGCCGATCGTGGATCCCATCCCGACGCCGCCGAACCAGTTCGTCGACGATAGAGGGGGCGTCGCGCCTCCCGCACCCGTGATCGTCGAGCCGCGTATCGATTCGCGTCGTGGTTTGAGCGAGCCGTACTACCCGGTGGACGTGATCCGCAGCGGCGGCGAAGGCACGGTGGTGCTCTCCATCTACATCCTCGCCGATGGCCGCGTAGGTGAGGTGAGACTGGTCAGTTCCAGCGGCATTCCCAAGCTCGATCAGTCCGCCATGCGCGAAGCGAAGAAATGGCGTTTCGTCCCCGGCACCAGCGATGGCCAGCCGATGGCGATGTGGAAACAGTTGCCCGTAACCTTCCGTCTCAACACCCGTATGTGACGTTGACATCGGTGCCGGCGCCCGCGCGCCGGCACCGAATCCTGCGCGCCGCTGGATCGATAGCCTTCGGGTCGCGATTACGCACTTTGAGAAAGATAACGAAGCGCATCCGGCAAGGTCGGTGCGCCCATGGCCTCCAGGTCGTCGCGCTCCATCACGACCACCGGCGCTACCGACAGAGTCAGATCCCGGATCGGCCAGCCCAGAACCAGCACCTCCTCGGGCTCGAGCCGCACCGGATCGAAGACATTGGAACGAGGCAATGTACGGGCGACGACGGCGGGCAACTCCACCGAGAGATCGGAGGGCGGCCTGGGCTCGACCGACACCATGCGGTCCTCGATCCATCGCGAGCCAAGCTGCGAGGAGCGCAATAGGACGAGCAACACCTCATCGACGCTGAGCCGCCCCTTCACCGGCCCGACCAGGCTCTGCTCTTCCACATCGTCGGAGCTCAGATACGCGACGATCAGGCCGCCCGCCTGGCGCCCCAACTCGCGGAGCGCCATGACTCGCGTGGTGCGCGGGATATCGAACTCGAATTCTCGGGAGCGGACTTCATCAGCGGCCTTAGCTGAACAAGCCAACATGCACAGAAACGCCAGCAGGCCCCCCGCCGCCATACTTGCATTCCGGCCGTGACGTAACTTACCCATCGCTGGAGCGGGAGTCATTGCGGGAGCAGGCCAGTCCGATCCGTTCCGCTGATCGTTGTTACATCCGATCTTGGGATATCGCCGCGGGTCGCGCAACCTGAATTTCACCGCTGCGCTCCAGCAAAGAGTCATCGCATGTCGACATCTCCTACCGAGCTCGAACTCGCCCTCGCCCGCCTGCCCACCCCTGGGCTGCTGCTCGATCGGCAGCGCATGGATCGAAACATTGCTCGCCTCGAGCAGCGTTTGCAAACACTGGGTGTAGGGCTCCGGCCGCACCTGAAGACATGCAAGTCCATCGATATCGCGCATCGGCTGATGAGCTCGCCTGCCGGGCCGGCGACGGTGTCGACGTTGAAAGAAGCCGAGGAGTTCGCGGCCGCCGGGGTTCGTGACATTTTGTATGCCGTGGGCATCGCTCCCGCCAAGCTGGAGCGTGCGATTGCGTTGCGAAGTCGTGGTGTCGATCTATCCATCGTGGTCGACAACCTCGACCAGGCAAGAGCCGTGGCCGCGAAATGCCGCGAGCTGAGCATCACCATTCCAACGCTGATTGAAATCGACTCCGACGGTCATCGCGCCGGTATACAACCGGGCGATCAGTTGCTGGTCGATATCGCCCGTACATTGCAGGCAGGCGGCGCCGATCCTCGCGGCGTGATGACACACGCCGGCGGTTCATACGACGCTCGCAGCGAAGAGCAGCTCATAGCGGCAGCTGAACAAGAGCGGGCGGCGGCGGTCCGGTGTGCGGAACAGTTGCGGACGGCGGGATTCGCAGCTCCCGTAGTGAGCGTCGGCTCAACCCCAACCGCTCACTTCGCCCGCGACCTCACGGGCGTCACCGAGGTGCGCGCCGGAGTCTTTGTCTTCTTCGATCTGGTCATGGCCGGGATCGGCGTCTGCGCCATCGACGACATCGCAATCAGCGTGCTCGCCAGCGTCATCGGTCACCAGCCGAGCAAACATCAGATCCTGGTCGACGCCGGCTGGATGGCGATGTCACGCGATCGCGGCACGGCCAACCAGTCAGTGGATCAGTACTACGGCCTGGTGTGTGACGCTTCCGGCCGCCCCTATCCCGATCTGATCATGCGGCAGACCAATCAGGAGCATGGCGTGCTGGAAATCCGTCCCGGCAGCTCGGCTCCCTTGCCCGATTTACCGGTGGGCTCGCTCGTGCGCATTCTGCCCAACCACGCGTGCGCCACCGCTGCACAACACAGTTATTACAACGTGATCGCTGACGACAGGCTCGTCGCCACCTGGCCGCGCATAGCCCCAGGCTGGTGAGCAGCCATTACGATTGGAGCATGCTGCGCGAAGGCTGTTCGTTCAGGGATTGACGGATCTCGTGCGCACCGGCCGTGCCTTGCGCCAGTGCATGCTCCATGTTGTCCGCATACTTCTGCACTCGTTTCGGTGGCAGCAGCGGCTCGTTCGGATCGACATTCATTTCCACCAGCGCCGGGCCGGCATGTGACAAAGCCTGATCGAGCACATAGCCACAATCCTCCGGCAGCACGACCCGATAGCCTTTGATGCCCATGGCTTCGGCGACGGCGGCGAAATCGATGGGCTGCAGATCGCATTCATATTCGGGGTTGCCCAGGAACATCATCTGCTCCCATTTGATCTGCCCGAGCGTGTTGTTCTTGATCACGACGACCTTGATCGACAGGCCGTAACGCACGATGGTGGCAAGCTCGCCGAGCAACATGCTCAATCCGCCATCGCCGACGAACGCCACGACCTGCCGCTGCGGATGGACCAGCGCAGCCGCGATCGCATACGGCACGGCGCAGCCCATCGAGGCCATCATTCCTGAGCCAAAGAATATCTGCTCACCGATGGCATCGATGTAACGAGCGCACAGGCCGGTGTTGTGACCCGAGTCCCAAGCAACGATGGCATCGTCGGCGAGCCGCTCGCTCAGCTCGAGCGCGGCCCGACCCGGCTTCATCGGGCTCTGATCGGTCATTGCAGACTCGCGTAGCATGCTTCGCCATCGCGTCATTCCATCCTGCGCTCTTTGCAGGAACTCTCGCGACTGCTTCCGTTGCAATTTGGAGTTGAGCAGTTCCAGCACCGCACGCGAGTCGCCGACCAGCCCTACCTCCGCCGGTGCTCGCAAGCCGATGCGAGCAGCATCGCAATCGATCTGCACGACACGCGCCTGGCCGGGTTTGGGGTAGTACTCGATGTATGGAAAAGTTGAACCCACGATCAGCAGCGCATCGCATTCCTCCATGGCCACGTGGGACGGCCGCGTGCCGAGCAATCCGATTCCTCCGGTGGTCAACGGATGCGTGTCGGGTACGACGGCTTTACCGAGCAGGGCCTTGATGATGGGTGCACCGAGCAAGTCGGCAGTACGCAGCAGCTCCTGCTGTGCGCCCGCAGCTCCTCGGCCCGCAAGAATCGCCACCTTGGAAGCGGAGTTCAGCAGCTCCGCAGCTCGATCCAGTTGCGCGAGCTGCGGCAACTGCAAAGCTTCGGCGGCGACAACCGATGTGTGATGCGGCTCGTTGCGCGTCGAGGAATCGGCGTCTTCCAACGTTTCCTCTTGTACATCGACTGGAATGGACAGGTGCGCCACGCCACGCTTCGACAGCGCCGAACGACAAGCGAGAGTAACGACGTTCTCTACATGCGCCGCACTCATGACACGCGTGCTGTACACGGCGACATCGGCGAACAAACGCGACTGATCCACGTCCTGCTGGGTGAAGGTATCGATGAGATCGTGATACGGCAGACCCGTGATCGCCACCACAGCGGCGCCATCGCATTTCGCATCGTAGAGACCATTGAGCAGGTGCACTCCGCCAGGACCGCTGGTGGCAAGACAGCACCCGAGCTTGCCGGTGAGCTTCGCATGCGCCGTCGCCATGAAGGCGGCGGACTCCTCGTGCCGCACCTGGATGAATCGCATTTTTTCCGGACGGGTGCGGATCGCTTCCATGATCCCGTTGATGCCATCGCCGGGCAGACCGTAGATGGTGTCGACGCCACAGCGCGCCAGGGTCTCGATCAATAGTTCCGCCGCATTGCTCATGAAGAATCTCCTTGCCCGTCGCACACCGACCGAGCGAAAGCACTAGCGGAACAGTTGGTTCTATCGACCGCGGTCGCGTGCGATGGCCACCATCGCCAACCCGGCAGCGAACGCAGCGTACACCGCTACCATTCCTTTCCCACTTACGTGCTTTTCGAAGCCGGGCCGAAGACGGCGCGGCGTGAGGTGATAATCGACAAAATAAGCGGTCGTGGCACTCGCCGCGGCTTCGGCACAATGTTGCAAGGGAGGCTTGCTGCGCCGACTCCCGCCGAAGACCGCCTCGTGCAACACGCCCCAGAAGATCGACGTCGCGTGGTGAATCGCGTAGCCCGCCAGGGTGTGACGAAGCGTCGCTTCGCGAGTGTAGGCCTCGGACTCGCCCCACAGCCATTGACTGGGGCCATTCAACCCGCCGGCGGCGCTGCCCTCGTGCAACTTACTGCACGCCATCAATGCAGCGGCCGAAGCTACGCTGGCGGCGCTCCCGGAAACGACAGCGTCACTCGCCAATCGTTTCGCCAAGGATCGCGACGGCTTGTAGCCCCGAGCGAGCCGGCCGATCTCTCTACGATATGGAACATTGCTAGTCATCGTCAGTTCAACCTCGCAACCAGGGTCCGGGTTCCGCTTCATGGTCATCCTCATCACCGGCGCCACAGGATTTATAGGACGCCGACTGACCGGAGCACTGCGCGCGGCAGGACATCGGGTTGTAACTGTGGGTCGTCGCGCCGCCGGACCTGACACGATTGCCGCCGATTTCACTCGCGATGTGAGCGCATCCAGCTGGGCTGCACGACTCGCTGGAGTCGATGTGGTCGTCAATGCAGTCGGCATCCTCCGCGAGCATGGAAGCCAGACCTTCGAGAACATTCATTCGCGCGCACCGCAGGCTTTGTTTTCAGCCTGTGCGGATGCAGGTGTGAAGAAGGTGGTGCAGATCTCGGCACTGGGCGCGGATCAGGGCAGCACCGGATATTTCACGAGCAAACATGCGGCTGACCAGTATCTAGCGTCGTTGCCGATCCGCTGGTCCATCGTCCAACCCTCGCTGGTATTCGGCGCCGGCGGCGCAAGCGCCACGTTGTTCACCCTGCTCGCGAGCTTGCCCGTCATTCCCTTGCCGGGCGGCGGCCGACAGCAGGTTCAGCCGATTCACATCGACGATGTGGTCGCCGCCGTGAGAGAAATCATCGAAACGTCCGCCATGGATCGGCGGCGTGTCGCGTTGGTCGGACCGGCGCCGATCAGCTTGAAAGATTTTCTGCAACGATTACGCACGCGGCTACAATTGCCCCGCGCAAGGTTCGTGAGCATTCCCGCCGGCATCATGCGAGCGTCGGCTGCAATCGCCGAACATCTACCCGGCTCGCTACTGGATCGAGAAACATTGTCCATGCTCAATGCCGGCAACACGGCTCCGGCCGACGATACAGAACGACTGCTCGGACAGCCGCCGCGAGCTACCGAACAACTGATCGACGATGACCAGCGCGATGCGCTGCTGACCGCTGCCCGGTTGGCCTGGCTGCTGCCACTGTTGAGATACAGCATCGCAGCGGTGTGGATCTGGACCGGCATCGTCTCGTTCGGCCTATATCCCATACAAGAGAGTTACGAGCTACTCGCCCGCGTGGGCATCACCGGCTCGCTGGCTCCCGTGATGCTTTACGGCGCCGCCCTGCTCGATCTGCTGGTCGGCATTGGCATACTGGTCCTGCGGCGGCGGCGATGGCTGTGGCTTTTGCAAATCGCGGTGATCGGCGGCTATACGCTGATCATCACTTTCAAGCTGCCCGAGTTCTGGTTGCATCCGTATGGCCCGTTGAGCAAGAACCTGGTGATGCTCGCGGCCATCTATCTGCTCTATACGCTGGAAGCGCGTCGATGGAATACCTCGTCGTAAAGTGGCTGCACATCCTGTCCTCGACGCTGCTGTTCGGCACGGGACTGGGGTCGGCCTTCTACATGTTCTTCACCAGCTTGACGCGCGACACGCGGGCTATCGCCACTGTGGTGCGCTATGTCGTCATCGCCGACTACGCCTTCACGACGCCGACCATCATCATTCAACCTGTCACGGGTCTTTACTTGATCCATCTCGCCGGGTTTCCGCTGTCGAGCACGTGGATCGCCGTTTCGATCGCGCTGTACTTCCTTGCGGGCGCGGCCTGGCTGCCCGTCGTCTGGATGCAGATCAAAATGCGCGACATGGCGATCGCTGCGGCCACCAACGGCGCCGAACTGCCGCAGCGTTATTGGACTTTCCTGAAGTGGTGGGTGGCGCTGGGGGTTGTCGCGTTCGTGTCGCTGGTCGTCGTGTTCTACCTGATGGTGGCCAAGCCGGCCTGATAGCGCCGTGCTCCTTCGCCGCGATTTCGCAGCGTTCGTAACAGTTCTTCGAGAATCGGCGCGCCTGTCAGTAGAGTGAAGCTCGCCAGCAACCACAGGCGACTGGAATCGGGGCGCATCAATGTAAACGAGCTGCCCGCCAGCCCCGCGCCGATCTGCTGCCAATGCAGAACACCGAAAATTGCCAGAGCGACCAGCGGCAATACATCCATGAAGCCGTGCACCAGCTGCTCGAAAGGTGAGATGTAGCGCTTACCGTCTGTGTAGGAGACATCCAGATGGGCCAGCACCGTGTGCACCACGACGAGCGCGACCATGACCCCGAATACCAGCGCGTTCGGCTCGAGCAGCGCACCGGCCGCGATCGCGAACAGCAGTGTCAGGAATTGCAGCAGGTGAAACCAGGACTCGGCGGCGCCGGAGGTGTGTTCGATGCGAGTGCGTCGATGGCAGAAATAGTCGCCCGCCCCTGCCAGCAGCCACAGCGGATAGATTCCCCACAACAGCAATGTTTCGAGCAAGGCCTGCAGGCTCATCACCGGGCTCCGTCGCCTTCGCCCTATGAAAATTCCTCCCATGTCGGCCAGGTTCCCTCGAGGAACCATTACGCCGCTGCTCCATTCTTCGCACATGGCCAAGCGAAACGAAGCCGGCACGGCACTGCTGATCCTCGACATGATCTCGGACTACCGCTATCCGGACGGCGAACGCATCGTGCGCAGCGCCCGCAAGATCGCGCCCAATATTGCCCGCTTGAGAGAGCGCGCGCAGAAGGCCCGGGTTCCCGTGATCTATGCCAATGACACGGCCGGCAAGTGGGAGTCGGACCAGAAAGCCTTCATCGACCGTTGCATGCAGCCCGACTCCCGCGGGCGGGAAATAGTGCAGATACTGGCGCCGACGCCGGAGAGCTATTTCATGTTCAAGCCCAGGCATTCCGCTTTCTTCGGTACGCCGCTACACACCCTGTTGCAGCGACTGAAGATCGGCAAGCTGATTGCCACCGGCATCACCAGCCATCAGTGCGTGTTGTTTACCGCCATGGATGCGCATGTGCGCGAGTTCGAGCTGATCATTCCTTCCGATTGTATCGGCGCCGGTGCGGCGGCGGACACCAAGCATGCGATGTACATCTTTTCGCACGCGCTGATGGCAAAGGTCAGCAGCTCGCGGCAGCTGCGGCTCTAGCAACGTTTCTCAGTGGCTCGCCCCTTCGATGAACTCCGCCAGATACGGCGCAGTCCGGCTGCGCTTCGATTTGGCGATGTGCGCGGGCAAGCCGGTCGCGACGATCGATCCGCCTTCATCTCCCGCTCCGGGCCCCATGTCGATGACCCAATCGCTGCCCGCGACCACTCGCATATCGTGCTCGACGACGATGACGGTATTGCCCGCCTCCACCAGCCGTTCCAACTGCACCACCAGCCGCTCGACATCGGCAGGGTGCAACCCGGTGGTCGGCTCGTCCAATACATATAAAGAGTCGCCCTTGGAGAGCCGCTGCAGTTCGGTCGCCAGCTTGATGCGTTGAGCTTCGCCGCCCGACAGCTCGGTCGCAGCCTGCCCGAGCCGGAGATAGCCCAGCCCCACCTCGCGAAGCACATCCAGCGAACGATGAATGTGCGGCTCGTCCTCGAAGAACTGCCAGGCCGTATCGACCGTCATCGCCAGCACCTCGGCGATGTTCCTGTCGCGATATCGAACCTCCAATGTCTGGGCGTTGTAGCGAGCGCCATGACATGTGGGACACGGCGCATACACGCTCGGCAGGAAGAGCAGCTCGACCATGACGAAGCCTTCGCCTTCGCAGGTCTCACAGCGGCCTTTCGCAACGTTGAAAGAGAAGCGACCCGCATCGTAGCGGCGCGAGCGCGCGGTCTTGGTCGCCGCGAAGAGCTTTCTGACGTAGTCGAACAATCCCGTATAGGTGGCGAGATTGGAGCGCGGCGTGCGGCCGATCGGCTTCTGATCCACACGCACCAGGCGTTTGATCCGGTTCATGCCGGCCGTGATGCGGCCGCCGAGAGTTTGCACGGCGGTTCGCTCCAGCTCGCTGCCCTCATCTTCGTCCAGTGCAAACGCCTGCCCGAGGTGCGCGGATACCAGTTCGACCAGCACCTGACTCACCAGCGTCGATTTTCCCGAACCCGAAACACCGGTGACGCTGGTCAGCAGGCCCAGCGGGAACTGCGCATCGAGTTGCTGCAGATTGTTTCGCGTCACGCCGCTGAGCTTCAACCATTCCTGCGGCTTTCGCGGCTCGTGAGGCGGCAGCTTGAATTCGGTGAACAAGAATTTCCGTGTGTGTGACGCCTCGATCGATGCCAGACCTTTCGGCGGCCCGCTATACAGGATCTCGCCACCATGCTCGCCTGCGGCTGGGCCGACGTCCACGATCCAGTCGGCGTGTCGGATCACATCGAGCTCATGCTCGACGACGAACAGCGAATTGCCTGCCTGCTTCAATTGATCGAGCGCCGCGAGCAGCGCCTTGGTATCGGCCGGGTGCAATCCTGCCGATGGCTCATCGAGCACGTAGACCACACCGAAAAGGTTTGACCGCACCTGCGTGGCCAGCCGCAGCCGCTGCAATTCGCCCGGTGACAGCGTCGGGGTACTGCGTTCCAGCGACAGATAACCGAGCCCCAGCTCGAGCATGACCGCGACTCGTGCTTGCAGATCCTGGACGATGCGTTGTGCGACCAACGCTTTCTCTGGATGCTCCGCCTCGAGCTTGCGCCAGCGCGGCGTCGTGCCCGACGCGTACGGTTGCAGCAGCCTGGCCAACTCCTTGAGCGGCAAACCGGACATTTGCGCAATGTCCAGATCGGCGAACTTCACCGACAGCGCTTCGAGCTTCAGCCGCTTGCCTTTACACAGCGGACAATCGGTGCTGACCAGATACTGCGATACCCGCTTCTTCATCAGCGGGCTCTCGGTGTTCGCAAAAGTATGCAGAACGTAGCGGCGCGCGCCGGTGAACGTTCCCTGATAGCTCGGCTCTTCCTTGCGCTTCAATGCACGGCGTACTTCGTTCGGCTCGTAACCGGCATACACCGGCACCGTCGGCTGCTCGTCCGTGAACAACAGCCAGTCGCGATCTTTCTTGGACAATTCTCGCCAGGGCTTGTCGATGTCGAAGCCCAGAGTCACCGCGATATCACGCAGGTTCTGCCCGTGCCACGCCGGCGGCCACGCGGCAATGGCTCGTTCGCGAATACTGAGCGACGGGTCAGGCACCATCGAGGCTTCGGTGGCATCGTAGATTCTGCCCAACCCATGGCATGTCGGACATGCACCCTGCGGCGTGTTCGGCGAGAAGGACTCGGCGTAAAGGAGCGCTTGACCGCGCGGGTAATCGCCGGCACGCGAGTACAACATGCGCAGCAGATTCGACAGCATCGTGACACTGCCGACGGAGGAGCGTGTTGTCGGCGAGCCCCGCTGTTGTTGGAGTGCGACGGCCGGCGGCAATCCGTCGATCTCATCGACCTGCGGCACACCCATTTGATGAAACAACCGTCGCGCATACGGCGACACCGATTCCAGATATCGCCGCTGCGCTTCAGCGTACAAAGTGCCGAACGCGAGAGAGGATTTTCCCGACCCAGACACGCCGGTGAACACCACCAGCGCATCGCGTGGAATCTCTACATCGACGTTCTTGAGATTGTGCTCACGCGCGCCGCGGACACGGACCATGCCGTCCAGGCGCGAATCGGTCTTTTTCATTGATGGATAACGAATGTCACTGCGATTGGTTTCGGCCGCTGCCGCGTCCTACGTCGGCAGGCAGCAGTTGCGACCAGCGCGCATGCTCTCATGAACCGTCGATACACAGTACTGCTCGGCCCGATGGTGTTCGCCGCCATGGCCTCCGCATCTGCGGAGCACGACATCGAATTCGCTCAAGAGCATCTGCCCGAAACCATGATGGACAACCGGTATGCGACGCTACCCATCTGGGATCTGGGGGCCGCCGCGGAGAACACCTCGTATCAACTGCAAGCGGCCTATGCGTCGACGGCGGCGGGAAATCTGAGCATCGCCGGGCCATTGCTCGCCGCCTCCACGGGCCGGCCGCTGAGCGGCGCCTCCCGGCTCGGCGCCTTCGGCTTCTACGATCCACTTCGGTTGCACACGGATCTCGACGCCCGGCCATTACAAACATTGTTCGCGCCGGAGACGCCGATCGAGCGCCCGGTCGACGCGGAGTTCACCGGTCTGGATGGCACGGCAATCGATTTCGGCGCTGGCTTGTTCTGGTCGCGGCGCCAATCTGGAGGCTGGCTCCGTGAACACAGCTGGGTGGCCGGCATACTCTGGCAGCGCATCGATCTGCAGGACTATCGCTTCGACTATCGGATCACGGACGGCCCGCAGTCAGGGCTGCAGGGTCAGATCGATTTCGACGCGCACTACGATCACTTCACCCCTTTCGTGGGCCTGCAGTTGTCGCGCGCGAAAGGCGATTGGCAGTTCACTCCGCATGCTCTGCTTGCGTACCCGACGCCGAGACGCGGCGTCCAGGGTCACATCACTGGCCCCGGCTTCGATATCTCAGGCGACACGGCGAACGCCGGCAATGGCAAACATTTTGGCGATCCATCGGTGACGCTGGGCCTGACCGTGACTTATCTTCCGGCGCATCTGTCGATCGACGCCGGAACGCTCATCACGCAGGCGTTCCTGGAACAGAAGATTCATCGTGGCATCGACAGCAACTGGCTGCTGTCCGTGTCGTGGACGCCGTAGCGCTCACTTTCTGAAAAACATCAGGATCGCCGAGATCACCACGCTGACGATCACCATGGTCGTCAACGGGAAGAACATCTTGAAGCCCGGCCGATCGATCATGATGTCGCCCGGCAGGCGGCCGATGGGCAGCTTGGAGATCCACGGCCAGGCGAGCCCGACCAGGGCGATGAACAAACCCAGAACGATCAATGAGCGTTGCATGACCTTCTCCACGCGCTGCAATTAGCACGGCATGCTACTTGCGAGTCGAATCATACCATTGCCCGGCATTGGCGAAACCGAGCCTCGCTTCGAGGACGAAACCGGCATGACCCATGCACGAACATTCCCTATGAGCAACTCGTGATCCGCCTCTCAAATCCGTAGCGCCGACTGCCCTTCGACGCGACTGCATGCATTTGCGCTCGGCATACTTCACGCGCCTTCAGAAGACGAGAGCAGTGTGCTCACGCCTGCAGGCGAATCAAGGAGAGTTTTTAGATGCACAAGCGAATGGCATTGAACGGATTGGCTCTGCTGGGATTGCTGGCGAGCTCGAACGTTCTCGCCGAAATTCAGCCGGGCTTCTATGCAGGCGTGGGCCTCGGCACGGCAACCGTCGAGCTCGACGCCGACCCGGCGCTCGCCAACTTCAAGTTCGACTCCGACGACACCGCGTTCAAGGTATTCGGCGGTTACAACTTCAACCAGTACTTTGCACTGGAAGCCGCTTACTTCGACGGCGGCGAGGCGGAAGAAACAGTGATCCGCGGCCTGGGCGGCACCGGCACCGTAGGGATCGGCACCACTGGCCTGATCGCCTCGGTGCTCGGCCGCCTGCCGCTCGGCGAGGTCTTCTCGCTGTACGGCAAGCTCGGCTTTGCCTCATACGACGTTGAAGGCAAGGGTCGCGTGAACGGCAATGTCGTCATCGAGATGGACGGCAGCGACGATGACGTGGCCTATGGCGTAGGTGCTGCGTTCAACATCGGCACTTCGTTCGAGTTGCGTGCCGAATACGAAAGCATCTCCATCTCGGATGGCGACTTCACTCTGCTGACGTTGAACGGAGTCTACCGGTTCTAAAGCTCGATCGAACTGGCGCTGGCGCCGGGCCACGGAGGGCCCGGTCAGAACGATCTACGGAACTGTATCCATGGAAGTTCGCTTTTTTGGCTCTTTGACAGAGCCGATTTCAGGCGCATTCTCGGAGCTGTCAGTCACCCTGAACGGGCCACCCATGAACAGATCTGCACTTGCCACCGCAATGGCACTGACTTTCCTCGCCACGACCGGCCAGGCCGCGGAGCCGAAGCCCGCCGCGGTCAAGCCGCTCCTGACCGAGCCCCTCACCGGCATTCCGGGCAAGGAAGTCACAGTGCTGACCGTCGAGTATCTTCCCGGCGGCGCATCGGCGCCGCATCGACATGATGCCGATGTGTTCGTGTACGTACTGGAAGGTGCGGTCGTCATGCAGGTGGACGGCAAGCAGCCGGTCACCGTACGCAAAGGCGAAACATTCCGCGAGAGCCCGAATGACGTTCATCGTCAGTCCAGGAACGCAAGCGAGACCGAGCCGGCCAAGTTCGTCGTGTTCGTAGTGAAGGATCAAGGCAAGCCGGTGACGCGTCCGCTCGAGGGCGCCTGAAGCTGGCGATTCTTCCGGGACGACACATCACGCTTAGAGTCGGCGGCGCGTCAGGATAAGTGGGGATGATCGAGTTCTATCCGCAGATCAAGTGGGTTCACATCGCCGCTGTCATAGCCAGCGGCCTGCTGTTCCTGGTGCGAGGTGCTTCGCTTCATGCCGGCATGCAATGGCCGATGGCTGCGCCGGTGCGGTACTTGAGTTACGCCATCGACACGGCGCTGCTGACCGCAGCGCTGATGCTGGTGGCCATACTGCACCAATATCCTTTCGTGCACGCCTGGCTCACTGTGAAGGTGATGTTGCTGGTCGTTTATATCGTGCTCGGTACGTTCGCTTTGAAACGCGGTTCGACCAGAAAGATCCGCATCGCATGCTGGCTGGCGGCGCTGGCCGTGTACGCATTCATTATCAGTGTGGCCCGCGCGCACGACCCCGCCGGGTTATTCGCCGCCGCACCTCACCTGCTCAGCGCACTCGCATAAGCCACGAGCCTAGGTCGGGACCGAGCCTCGCGGCACAATGAGTATGTCGCAGTCGGCGGCATCCATGACCTGGCTCGCGACACTGCCGATCAACGCACGTCGCATACGCCCGCCGCCGCTGGTCCCCATCACCAACAAGTCGGGTTGATACATCTCAACGGCGTGCCGGATCGCTCTGGCCGGATGACTCTCTCCAATCACCACGCCGTAGCGCGTGTGATCGGCGCTCGAGCGCCGTAGCAGGTCGCGAATCTCAGCCGCGGCTTCGTGCCTGGAATGGTTGACGTAGGACACGACTTGCTCCGTCGCGACGCCAGCGGAACGCAACATGCCTTGATACGGCGGATCGCAGACGTGCATCACCATCGCTTGTGCACGAGCATTCAGCACCAGAGACTCGGCGGCTCGCACTGCTGCGTCCGCCTCCTCGGCCACATCCAGCGCCAACAACACTTGTTTGTATTCCGCTGCAGCAGGCCGCCGCACCATGAGCAGCGGGCACCGTCGTGAGTTGAGGATTTTCTCGGCAATAGTGCCTTCGAGCACATCGCGCAAGCTACGCTTGCGATGCGGACCGATGACCAGCAAGTCGGCACGTTGCTTGTCGATGGAATCGAGGATCAAGCGGACCGGGCTGCCGGTTCGAACCGCAACCTCCGGCGGCGGGCCGAAGCGCCACTGCGGAGCACGGGCACGAGAGGTGAGGCCCGTGATTGCCAACTGCAACGCCTGTTCGAGATTGCGCTCGGCCGTCGTCGGGGAGACCACATGCACCAGCGAAAGCGACGCCTGGAGTTGTTCGGCGAGCATGCCCGCGCGATCGATCGCCGCTTCGCTCTTTGGCAACAAGTCAGTCGCACACAACAGCCTCGGCATCACATCCTCCTCACAGTTCGAATCGCTAATGAGCTCCCGAGTGCGCGGCCTCCTGCACGGACTCGATTCGCAGGTGACGAACGCCACCCGGCATCCGCCACTCGACTTCATCGCCTTCTCGATACCCAAGCAGCGCGGTGCCAAGCGGGGCGAGCACGGAGATGCGGCGCGCACTCACATTCGCCTCAGCCGGCCCCACGAGCGTCAACTCCTGAGTCGTGCCGTTGCTGAGATCGACAATGCGCACCAGCTTGTGCATCGTCACCACGTCAGCCTCGACCTGCTCGGGTTCCAGAACCTGCGCACGCTCCAGCTCTTCGCTCAGCTCTTCCAGATGTTCCTGATCACGGCCTTGACCAACGCGCGACAGCAGACCGCGCAGCACGCGAGCGTCGGGCTCGGAAATCACGATCGGATGATCACGCATCATTCCACTCCTAAAGGTTCCGAAGCATGATGGCCTGCCCACTCAGTTCGATCAATTAGAATTATTCTTGTAGTCTGTTCTAATTAGTAGAAGCATCAACTGTCTCTGGAGGCGCGATGAGCACGGTGATCCGCAGGCTCAATTACCAGCATCTGTTGTATTTCTGGGCGGTGGTCCGCACGGGCAGCCTGACTCGTGCGTGTGAAGAACTCGCACTCGCGGCGCCGACGATCAGCGCACAGCTACGCACGTTCGAAGAGCGCCTCGGCGAGAAGTTGCTGGTCAAATCGGGCCGCACGCTCGTGCCCACCGAAGTCGGTCGACTGGTCTACAGCTACGCGAACCAGATCTTCGGGCTCGGGCAGGAACTGCTCGAAGCGCTGGAGCAACGCCCGTCTTCGCGACCACTGAAGCTGCTGATCGGCATCGACGATGTCGTGCCGAAAGAAATCGCATACAAGATCGTCGAGCCGGGATTACAGTTGAAACAACCGGTGCGCGTCATCTGTCGCGAGGGAACGCTGGAGCGCCTGGTCGCAGATCTTGCGATTCACGAAGTCGACGTGGTGTTGTCGGATTCTCCAATCACTCCCTCGCTCAACGTTCGCGCATACAGTCATCCACTCGGCAGCTGCAATGTCTACTGGATGGCAACGCCGACGCTGGCGAAAACGTTGCGCCGTGATTTTCCCAAGTCACTCGATGGTGTTCCTGTGCTGCTGCCCACCGATGACACGGCGATCCGCCGAGCCCTTGACCAATGGCTGGATCGGCACAATATACGGCCGCTTCTGCTCGGCGAGTTCGAGGATTACGCAATGCTCCGTGAGTTCGCGCGCGAGGGGCACGGTTTCGCGCCCGTACCCTCCGTGCTGGAAACGTCGTTTCGCCGACAGCATGGTTTTGTGCGCATCGGGCTGGCAAAAGGCGTGAAGTCCGAGTTCTATGCCATTTCGGCGGAGCGCAAGATCAAGCACCCGGCCGTCGCCGCCATGACGGACAACGCCCGTCAGCTGTTTTCGCAGAACTGAGCGCGGCAGTTGCCCGCGACCGAGGCATGCTCTAGCCTGCTAGATACCGATGCGTACGCCATCCACATCCCGGACACGGAATCTGAGCATGACCGGGCTGCCCTGGCTTGCGCTGATCGCCGCCATCTGGTGGGCGGCGTTGCTGAATCCGGCGCAGGCCCAGTCATTCTCGACGGGCCTCCATGGCGTCGACCTGCCGGCCGCCGTCGTTTCGACGGATTGGAGGCTGTCGATCGAGTCGAGCGAAGGACGCAGACAGGATTCGGCGCGGGGTGGCAGCTTCCCCGCTGCACCCGGCTCGCCGATTTCGATCGAGCTTTCTCTCCAGCCGGCTCAATGGTACGGCTCGAGCTCTCACCAGCCGGCCGCGCGGCCGTCACGATCTCCCGCTCAACCCAGAGCACCTCCCACCCGCACCTTCTGATCGGTGTGATTTCGTTCCGGTAACGGCGTCGCTTCGAGCCACGTCGCCGCCGGCGTGCGCGCGCTCGCGCAGATCGTTCGGGAGAAATTCATGGTTGTTTCGAAGTGGCGGCTCGTGCTGTACGGGCTGATCGTCGTCATTGGCAGTTTGATCGCAATACCGAGTCTTCTTACTCCTCAACAGCTGGACGCCTGGCCCGGCTGGTTGCCACACAAGCAGGTTGCGCTGGGCCTGGACCTGCGCGGTGGCGCGCACCTCGTGCTCGAAATCGACGAGCACGCCATGCAAAAGGAGATCGAGGAAGAAGGCCTCGATGCTGCCGCCGCGCTTTCGCGTCGGCAGTCGGCGCTTCAGCAAAGTATCGAGATCGTCCGACGCCGCATCGACGCGATCGGCGTCGCGGAGCCGACCGTGCAGGCGCTCGGCAGCGATCGCATCCTGGTGCAGCTGCCCGGCATGCAGGATCCGGCATCGGTTCGAACTTTGTTGGGCAGCACTGCAAAGCTGACCTTTCATCGCGTCGAATCGTGGAGCGCGCCGGGACAAAAAACGCCGCCTCCCATTGGCACCATCCGCGTTCCCGCCGCGGATGAAGACATCGACTACGTCCTGGAGCAGCGACCGATGCTTCAAGGCGAGCGGCTCGTGCAAGCCAACAGTGGCATCGACCACCAGACCGGCCGGCCCGTGGTTTCATTCCGCTTCGACAATGAGGGCGCCAAGGCCTTCGCGAAAATCACCACCGAGAACGTCGGTCGGCAATTTGCGATCGTGCTCGATGGCAAAGTGATCAGCGCACCGGGGATTCAGGAACCGATCATCGGCGGCTCCGGGCAGATCACAGGCAACTTCACCGCGGCAGAAACCAGCTCGCTGTCAGCCCTGCTCCGCGCCGGTGCATTGCCCGTGCCGTTGCACATCATCCAGGAAGGCATGGTGGGACCGGACCTCGGCAGCGATGCAATCCGCATGGGCGCAGTCACGGGCGCCGCGGGCCTGTTGTTCGTCCTGGCCTTCATGACGGTGCTGTATCGAGGCTGGGGTGTAGTCGCCAATCTCGCGCTGCTTCTGAACGTGTTCCTGACGCTCGCCGCACTGACCTTGCTGGGAGTCACACTGACTTTGCCGGGCATCGCGGGCATCGTGCTCGGCGTTGGGCTCGCCGTCGATGCCAACGTGCTGATCAACGAGCGGATCCGGGAGGAAACACGCAACGGCAAGTCGGCCGTCGCAGCGTTGACCAATGGATTCCAGCGCGCCTACGCCACGATCATCGACTCCAACGTCACTGCGCTGATCGCGACGGCACTGTTGTTCTGGCTCGGCTCGGGGCCGGTGCAGGGGTTCGCGGTCACCATGGCGCTTGGCATCGCCATCTCCATGTTCACAGCAGTCGCGGTCGTGAAGGCGATCATGTCGGTCTGGGTCCGATGGCGGCGACCGAAGCAGTTCATCATCGGCTCGCTCCTGCCGGCACGCTGGCGTAACGCGACTCCGAACTTCCAGTTCATGCGCGCGCGTTTCATCGGCCTCGGCATATCGCTCGTGCTGTCGGTTGCTTCGATCACGCTGTTCGTCAAGCCGGGCTTGAACTACGGCGTGGACTTCACCGGCGGCACGATCATCGAAGCCTCTGCGCCCGCGACGATGCAGCTGGCCGATCTTCGCAACGACCTGGAACGAGCGGATCTGGGCGAAGTGAGCCTGCAGCAGGCGGACGCCGAGGGAAAGACCATTCTGGTCCGCATTCAGCAGCAGGCTGACGCCGGCCCGTCCGCGCAGACGGAGATCGCCGAGCGCGCCAAGGCGGCGATCCTCGAGGCCGAGCCCACAGCAAGCTTCGATCGGGTCGACATCATTGGTCCGAAAGTCAGCAGCGAGCTCACCGATGCAGGAGTGCTCGCCGTGCTGTTCGCCAGCGTCGCCATGTTCATCTACATCTGGGTTCGCTTCGACTGGCACTTCGCCGTCGGCGCGATTGCGACGCTCATGCTCGACACCACCAAGGTCATCGGCTTCTTCGCGTTGACCGGACTGGAGTTCAACCTGACGGCCATCGCGGCATTGCTGACGTTGATCGGCTACTCGGTCAACGACAAGGTCGTGGTGTACGACCGCATGCGCGAGAACCTGCGCCTGCATCCCGAGCTGCCGCTACGCCAGATCATCGATCGAAGCATCAACGAAACGCTGGCCCGCTCGATCTTCACGTCGATGACGGCGTTTCTGGCCATGGTGCCGATGGCGCTGTGGGGTGGCGCAACCGTTTCCAGCTTCGCTGTGCCGATGGTGTTCGGCATCGTTGTCGCAGCGAGCTCGTCGGTCTTCATCGCCGCGCCCATCCTGCTCTTCCTGGGCGAGCGGATCAAACATCGCCCGCTGCCTTTGCAGGAGGTTACGCCATGAGTGCGTCGAGACGAGACTAGCGAGCCTGATGAACAACGACCTCGTCGACCTCAGCGATGGAATGCTGAGGTCTTCGAGGTCGCTCATCGCAAACGCTTCGGCAAACGCGAGACCAACAGGCTATCTGTAGTCATGGCGAATGAACTCTCACATGCTCGCGAAATGCATTACGCGAAGCATGAGCGGAGTCAGATAGGAAACATCAACGAGAGCGCGATGCGCATTCCGCGCTTGATCCCCGTCGCGCGGGGGTGTTAGTGCTTGATCTCGCGCGGAGAGTCATCAGTGCTGAAGAATGGCGCGCCCGGAGAGATTCGAACTCCCGACCTCATGGTTCGTAGTTCGGACTGGCTAGAAAAGAGATATACGGCAGACTTGTAAGTATCTGCGTTTCAGCGCTCAAGGGAGCGGATCTCCCTCGCCCCGCCCACCCCTGCGTGGCCGAAGCTGACCCAACACTACGATGGCTTTTCCGAGGTTCAGCGCGGCATAGATAAAGGCCACAAGGCCCACGCAGACGGATATCGCCGAGGTTCGGGGTCGGAGATCGAATCTCAGCCAGCCATATGCGAATGCAATCATGACGCCAGCGACGATGATGGCGCCCATCAGCATACGGACCAGCTTTCTCAAGAACGCTTGCCCCCGCCCTTCCGATGCGCCTGAACTTGCCGCGCGCCTGACATTCCGTCGCCTATTCATGTCATCAGAATCTCTGTGGTAGGACCCGTGGCCCTGCACCTTTTATCCCCAGATTGGCCGCGCGGTCATATCGATATAAGTTAAGACTGGGCGAGCGTGCCGGGACTATTCAAGCGTAACGCCTGACTCCGATAGTCAGCCGCAGCGGCAGGGATAGCCGCTATCCATCGGCCGTTTCGATTCGGCTTCGGAGCGCGGCAAGATACGCTCTGCCTCTCCACGCAAACCGGCAGAACCACGAGTTTAGGAAAACGGCAATTCCGATGATGGCGGCGACCGCCAAGGGGCTGGTCTTCAAAAAAAGTGAGGCAATCAATAGACCCAAATCCGCCAGCAGTAGCACCGGCCAGCCCGCACCAGCCTTCACCTGATTGTCGAGCGACTTCAGCGAGCCGCGTCGAGATTTCTGCAGCTCCAGGACTCGGCTCACAAATCTTTCTAATGGGTAGTTTTCATCGCGGTCGTTCATTGAGAAGCAGACTGCGAACTCGTATTGCACGTCATCCACAAATGCATTGAATCGCCGGAGGCCGCCAAAGCTGTTGTAGACCGCTCTCTTGCTCTTCGGCTTGGCGAGGAGGAAGTCGAGAAAATGAGCATCATCGTATGGTGCGCCTGGCGTGGCGCGATGCCTCTCGAACAACTCAATGATCTTCTTGCGGGCGTGTGCGTCCATTCGATACCGTACCAGAGTGAGCGTCGATACAGGCGCCGGCGGAAGCCGGACCCGACCGATCTGCCGGATCTCATGATCTCACGGACACAACAGATGGCTCTGCGGCCTGCTCCGCAATTCTCTCAGCGCGGCCCCACAGGCCGCGCACTCTTCTCCGCATCTTCGTTCCCGGGCAGTAGGATGAGCCTGCCTCTGCAATGTTTCCTGCGCAGCTTCGCCGAATTTTCGGCGAAACTGCCCGCTGACTCTCTTGCGTCCGCCCGCGATGATTGGCATCGAGTGACAACTGCGCCTCAAGCCACTCGGAACCACGTAGCTCGATGCCGTCGCTCCCGAAGTCGCAACCTGAGTTCTTTGCCTCGCTTCATTCGTCTGCGCGACGCGCCGAGATATCTCGGCATGAACAAGAACCGCTTCAATCAAGACGTGCGCCCGCAGGTCATGGTCATTCCAATTGGCAAGCAAGGCATCGCGTTTGATCGTGTTGATCTGGACGCCTGGGCGGATCACTATGAACACTGCAACGGGCGTCCCGCGGCTCAATCTGAAAGGAGTAAGCCATGGGAAACTCAACAACGTCAGACCTCACCAAACGTGGCGGGGTCTGGCACATCGACAAGCAGTATCGAGGAGTCCGAATTTGCGAAAGCACTGGAACGGGTAGCTTCACGAAAGCGCAGGAATTGCTCGCCAAGCGGATGAACGATATCTGCGAGGCGCATTTTTACGGCGTCCGTGCGAGCCATACGTTCCGAACGGCTGCAACGAAATTTCTGGAAGACTACGCCGACAAGAAAAGCATCGGCGACGATGCGATCCAGTTGAAGATGCTCGATCCGATGATTGGGGATCTCGATCTTCGGCACGTGCATATGGGAGCGCTCCAGGAGTTCATCGCGAAACGCAGAGCGGATGGCGTCAAGACCAAGACCTTGAACGCGGCGCTCGCCGTCGTGCGACGCATCTTGAATGTTGCCGCCTCCGAGTGGTTCAACGACTCAGGGCTCATCTGGCTGGAGACAGCACCGAAGATCAAGCTGTTTCCGGTCAAGGACGCCCGAGCGCCTTATCCACTCACACAGGAAGAGCAGGCCGCCTTGTTTCAAGAGCTGCCCGATCACCTGGCGCGCATGGCGTTGTTCAAGGTGAACACGGGTTGCCGCGAGCAGGAGGTCTGCGGTTTACGCTGGGACGATGAAGTGAAAGCACCGGAACTCAACACGTCCGTTTTCCTCATTCCGAAAGAGCACGTGAAGAACGGCGAGGAACGCCTCGTCGTGCTCAATCGAGTGGCGAAGTCGGTGGTGGAGAGTGTGCGCGGCACACATCCGACTCACGTGTTCGTGCACACCTCCAAGAAGCAGAGGGAGCCGCAACCCGTGAAGAAGATGAACAACACCGCATGGAAGTCAGCCCGTGAGCGTGCCGCCGAGAAATGGGCGAAGCGACACGGAGAGCCGGCACCGGATGGCTTCAGGAGGATTCGAGTCCATGACCTCAAGCACACGTTCGGTCGCCGCCTGAGAGCTGCTGGCGTGTCGTTTGAGGATCGTCAGGACTTGCTCGGCCACAGGAGTGGGCGGATCACCACTCACTACTCACAGGCTGAGCTGGGCAACCTGATCGCGGCTGCGGATAAAGTTTGCGCGACGGAGTCTCGCAAGCCACCTGCAACCACATGGCTACGTCGACGCGTGAGCACAGGGAACACTTGAGCGATGCGCGTGCAAGCCCAACACAGCAAACGCGAGACCAACAGGCTATCTGTAGTCGTAGCGAACCAACTCTCACATGTTCGCAAGATTATTTGCGCGACGTGCGAGCGGCATCAATAGGAAACATCGGCGAGGGATGGGAATATCGCTTGATTTCAAGCGCGGGGAATGGTTGTGAAAAAGTCCCGCAAAGTCCCGCAACCACATGGCTGCATCATCGTGCGAGAGTCGTAAGTGCTTGAAGAATGGCGCGCCCGGAGAGATTCGAACTCCCGACCTCATGGTTCGTAGCCATGCGCTCTATCCAACTGAGCTACGGGCGCAGCACTGATTTGGCCGACGGCTTGCAGCCGCCCATCCATCCGCCGCAGCCATGGTCAGCTCATCTGCATGAGCCGGATCCGGGCGGCGGGGCCATGTCGCTAGCGGGGCCGGGGTCGTGGGCCATTTCGTGGCCACCTCGACATTGAGGGCTTTTCCATAGCAGGATCAGTCACTTACCGAATCCCACCCAACCCTTTGCCAAGCCATCCGCTGACAGTCTCGGGCGCATTCCGCCGCGAGGGCGCGCATCCTACCACAACATTCGGCAGATGCAGCTAGTCTGTGCTGGGGGGCCGCAAATTTTTGCCGACGCTCCGCCGCCGCCCCGCGCGCGCCGGCCGCGACCAACTCACCACGGTCCGTGCGCCGAACGACCCACCAGCTCGTGTCGAATAACCAGCACACGGCGCGTGCGAGGTGTCGACGATCTGTACAGGTCGATCAGAGCGACATGTAGGTGACTCGGCAAGCGGATTTCCCGACAGTCATACATCGCAGCGATTGATTGCGGTGCCTGACGTTCTGCCTCATCATTCACAGGCTTTTTTGCACGAGTCTTGCTGAGGGAAGATTATGGCTGCGCGGGTGAGCGCCTCGAAGGCAAATAAGAAAACCGAAGTGCAGTCGCACAAGCATGAATTACGAACCGAGGTTCAGGAATTCAAGCGGCGGCGGATTCTGGAACAGTCGCGAGAACTGTTTTTCGCGCAGGGCTATGAGGCGACCACGCTCGATACCATTGCCGCCGAGCTGAAAGTCACCAAGCCTTTCTTATATTCGTACTTCCGGAACAAGAGCGAGATTCTCAACGCCATTTGTGAGATCGGCATTCGCTCGCCGCTGGCGGCGCTGGACGAAGCGCTCGCGACCAAGCTGCCGCCCGGGGAAAAACTGCGACTGGCGATCGAGCGCGTGACTTCGGCGGTGCTGCAGAATCAGCAATGCATCGTGGTGTATCGGCGCGAGGAAATGAATCTCGAGCCCGAGGAGTATCAGATTCTGGCGGACCTGAAGCTGGAGTTCGATCGCAAGCTGTCCTCGCTACTGGTGGAAGGCGCGAAACGGGGCGAATTCACATTCGACGATCCCGATTTCACTGCGCTGGCGATCGGCGGTCTGCTCACCTGGGCTGCGCTGTGGTGGCGTCCGATGGGCCGCTGGTCTCAGCACGATGTGGTCATGCACATGATCCGGAATGTGGAGCGCATGGTCGGCCGCAAGCGCAACGCCAGCGCGCCGTGACTGTCATATCAACAGACAAGCATCACGAAATTTCAGCGCAATTCACGTTCGGCTGGCGCCGAGCACTAGAGCAGCGGCCCGTTCGGCGACCATGATGGTCGGGCCGTTGGTGTTGCACGAAGGCAGGTTCGGCATCACGGCAGCATCGACGACGCGCAGCTGCCGAATGTTCTTGACTCGCAGCTCGGGATCCACGACCGAACCTGGATCGGCGACGGCGCCCATCCGGCAAGTGCCAACCGGGTGATACATCGCGAACGCGCCCGCTCGCACGTAGGCTTCCCACTGTTCATCGGTGCTCACCGCTTCCCCGGGCAGATATTCCTTTTGCACGTGGTCGCGCAGCGCCGGCGAGCTGAATATCTTCCGCATCATGCGCGCCCCATCGATCAGCGTCCGAACGTCCGCCTCAGCACCGACCAATGAGTGCTCGATGAGCGGCGCATCCTGCGGATTCGGGGAGCGCAGGTTGATCGAGCCGCGTGAGCCAGACTGTGTGGCGTTCACGGCCAGACTCACCCGATTGGCTTCAGCGAGCAGGACCTTATCTGGCGTGACTTCATAGCCCAGCGGCTGGAAGTGAATCTGCGCATCGAACGCCGGCAGGTCGGGCCTGGTGCGAAAGAACGCGCCGACGTGAGAGATGGGCGAGGTTCCCGGTCCTTGTCGCAGCAGGGCGAACTGCAGCGCTCGGAGGGCGAAGCGCCATTTCGAATGCGCATCGACGTTCATCGTCCGCATGTTGACGTCGTAACTCAGGATGATGCCCGCATGCTCCTGAAGGTTGCGCCCGACACCCGGCAGGTCGCTCACGCAATCGATGTCATGACGCTCCAGCTCAGCGCGCGGACCGATCCCGGACAGCATCAGAATTTTGGGTGAACCGAACGTTCCGGCCGCGAGCAGGACTTCACGACGAGCACGCGCAACCCTGGCGACGCCGTAGTGACTGAATTCCACCGCCTCCGCAATGTCATTACGCACTCGAACGCGAGACACGAACGCCCGCTTCATCACCTTGAGTTTGGCGTGGCCGAAGATCGGACGCAGATACCCACGCGCAGCACTGCAACGCAGTCCACGCCATTGGGTTGCCTGGTAGTAGCCGACACCTTCCTGAGTGGCGCCGTTGAAGTCGTCGTTGCGCGGAATGCCGGCAGCGACGCAGGCTTCGATGAACAAACGATTGAAAGGATGAGTCACGCGGAGATTCGACACCCCGAGCGGACCGGAGTCGGAGTGGAACTCACTGGCGCCATTCTCGTTGCGCTCGGCGCGCCGGAAATACGGCAGCACCTCCGGAAAGCTCCAGCCCGTAGCGCCCTGCTGCACCCAGCGATCGTAGTCAGCCGGGTTGCCGCGCAAATAGAGCATGCCGTTGATGGAGCCACCGCCCCCGAGCACTTTGCCCGATGGCCAATGGTCGATGCGACCGTTACGGGACGGATCCGGTTCGACTTCGTATTTCCAATCGTACTGAGGATTGCCGACCAGCTTTGCGGAGCCGGCCGGCACATACACCGCGGCGCTCCGATCGTCGCCACCGGCTTCGAGCAGAATCACGCTATGACCTGCGTCGACGAGCCGACGCGCGACCACGCACCCTGCCGAGCCGCCGCCCGCAATAACGTAGTCCGCTTCCAGCGGCTCGGCGGGATGGCTCACGTCAGAACGACTTGGTGAACTGGACGCCATAGCTGCGCGGCGCCCCGAAGCGGGAGAAAACATCGCCGAGGAAGGGAATGGCGTCGAGACGATACAGCTCGTCGGTCAGATTCTTGCCGATCAACGCGATCTCCCATTGCGCTTCGCTCGCCTGAAGAGCGACACGCGCATCCAGCAATCCATACGAATCTTCGAACACCGTGTTCTCGACCAGCCAGGGCATCTCGTCCTGCCATTGATACTCCATTCGCACATCGAGCGACAGCTCGCTGTTGATCGGCATCGAGTAATCCGCGCCACCAGCGACGCGGAACTCCGGTGTGCGCGCCAGGCGGTTGCCGGAGAGATCGGTACCTGCCGAGTCGATGAAGTCGCGATACTCCGCATCCAGATACGAGCCGCTCAACCACAGCTGCAACGCCGGCACCGGCCGCACCTGCAGCTCCAGTTCGATGCCATTGATCCGTGCCGAGGCGGCATTATCGATGATCAACGACAATCCCGCATCATCCAGCTGCTCAACCTGCAGGTCATCGAAGGAGGTATGGAATATCGCGACGTTGGCGAGCACTCGCCCATCGGCCCAACGCGTCTTCGCACCCAGCTCGTAAGTCCAGGCGATCTCCGGATCGTAGGGAAACAGCGCCGCCGCTTCGGTTCCGGGCTTGCCCTGCCAACCGCCGCCCTTGAAGCCTCTCGCCGCGCTCACGTACAACAGCGCGTCCTCGCTCGCACGCCAGTCGACGCTGGCCTTCGGTGTGAACTCGCTCCAGCTCTTGCTGGTGCGAATGTTCCAGAACTCCGCGCCCAGCGGCGCCACGCAAAAGATGAAGTCCGGTTGCGCGCCGAAGTCCAGACATTCCGACCGGTTGCGATACTCCTTGTCGTCGTACGTATATCTACCGCCCACAGTCAACGACAAGGCGTCCGCCAGCGCCCAGCTCAGCTCGCCGTAGACGGCGGAGCTCCTGGTGACGTTCTGCTGATCGTAGATGAACTCGCCGTCGAGAATGTCACCGACGCTGCCGGGGCCGAGCACCGCGAGAAATGAAGTCGCGATGCTGTTATCGATGATGTCGGTGTCTTCGCGGAGGAAATACAGACCTGCCACCCAACGCAACGGACCGGCATCGCCCGGCGAGCTCAACCGCAGATCCTGCGTGATGCCGACGTACTTTTCGCGTTGGCCATTGGCGGCATCCGTCAGGGAGGGCGGCGAGCGAGTGCCGACCAGCGAATAACGGCCATTGAAATCGCCGTAACGAACGGCGGATAGATAGCTCAACACGTGACCGCCCCCGAGCCGGTAGTCGAAGCGTGCCGCAAGCCCGGCGGTATCTTGATCTTCCCATTGCGCCCACGGCGAGTCGCTCTCTCGCACGTCGTCGCCGAGCAATCCCGATGCGACCACGGCACCGAGCCCCGGGATCGATGGATCATCCACGGCGCGCCGCGATTGTCCGTGACTCTCGTTGTGGCTGAAGTCGGCAACGACGCGGATATCGAGAAGGTCGTTCGGCTGGAACAACAGCGAGCCGCGCACCGCGTAGCTGTCCTGATCGTCGAGCCCTTCATCGAGCAGGGTGTTTTGGGAATAGCCGTCGTGCTTGCGGTAGTAGACCGCCGCCCGACCGGCAACCGAGTCGCTCAAGGCCCCAGTCACATGGGCCGAGGCCTCCCAGATATCACGCCCGCCAAGCGCATCGAACTGCCCATACGAGACGGCCACTCGCCCCGATGCCTCATCGCCGGGCGGCGCGGTGATCAGGTTCACTGCGCCACCGACCACATTCTTTCCATACAACGTGCCTTGCGGACCGCGCACGACCTCGACGCGCTCCAGATCGAACAACGGCGGTGTCGCCGTGCCACGGCGCCCGACATAAACCTCATCGATGAACAAGCCCACGGAAGGCTCGGCTGCAGATCCGGTCAACCGCAATGTGCCGATGCCTCGGATCACGATCTCCTGTTGATTGCCGATCTGTTGACCGAACGTGAAGCTGGGCGTGCGGCTCGCCACCTCCGACAGATCTGTGATGTTCGCCTTGCGCAGAGCCTCATCGGACAACACGCTCACTGCGACCGGCACATCCTGCAGCCGCTCAGCGCCGCGGCGCCGAGCACTGACGAGCACTTCTTCGATCTTGCTGGAATCGACCGCCGATGGCGTCGACGTATTCTCAGCAGCGGCCAGGTTGGAGGTGCCAAGTATCCAAAGTATAGGCAGCGCAGCAGCGCTAGGATCTAACAAACCCGTCCAGCCATCCCCAGTCGTGCGGTTCATGTGAGCTCCTTTCGGCACCCCTTCTGCGTGGGGCCGCGACTATAGGACTGCTCGCCCACTACCGACAAGCTGGCGGAGACCGCAAGCGCAGAACAGAACGAGTGTTTGTTTCTGCCGAATGCCGGCCTTGCGGCGCAGAGAGGACTCAGCTTTGTTCGCTGATATAACGCGTCGGCGCGGCGCCGAACGCTTTGCGGAACATCGCCGTGAAAGCACTCGGACTGTTGTACCCCACATCGAATGCCACCGCTGTCACCGGCTCGCCGGTCGCCAACCGTGACATCGCTTCCATGAGCCGAACGTGCTGGCGCCAGGTGGCGAAGCTCATCTGCGTTTCACGCCGGAACATTCGCGTGAAAGTGCGGCGACCCATGCCGGCGACGCGCGCCCAATCATCCAATGTGTCTGCGTGCGCCGGATCTTCGAGAATCGCGCGACACACTTTGAGCAAACGCTGATCCTGCGGCATGGAGATATCTAGAGGAATGCTCGGCGCACTCGCGATCTCATCCAGGATCAAGCGCATCACCCGACCGTCGCGACCGGCCTCGTCATACTCGATCGGCATGCGAACCGCGGCGATGATCAACTCGCGCAGCAGGTCGGACACTTCGAATACGCGGCAGGCTTCGGGCAGATCGCCGCGTACGCGCTCGTCGATATACAGCGTCCGCACCGAAACATGACCGCGACACGCCATCTCATGCGCAACGCCGCTGGGAATCCACAATGCACGCTGGGGTGGCAGGATGTAACTGGCGTGATCGGTGGTGATCGAAGCCACACCGGAAATCGAGTACAGCACCTGCGCGCGCTTGTGCGAATGGCGCGGCTGCACCGTTCCCGAAGCGAACTCATCGGCCAACGCCGCCACCGGGCGAGGTACATCCTGATAGTCGATGCTTTGCGTACTGCGAGGGGGTGCGCCAGGCGCGGGGCTATCGGATCCCGACGCACGATTGAGTGCGTTTGTAGCAGCACCGCGGCGCTGGCCCGGACGAGATGAATGTTGCTCCATCGGCGACGGGACACCATAGCTGACTGCTAGCTTGCCCGTGCATGCAGTGATACCACAAAATCGGCCGGGCAAACATTGCGAAGGCACGGAGCGCGTAACATTGAGTGAGCAGACTTCCGCAGTGGTCTCGGCGTGCGGCGCCGATCTCGACCCCGAGATTCGCCAGTTCGTCACCAGGATGAGCGCGGCGTTCGCCAGCCACCCCAATTTCAACGACTTGCCCTTTCCCGAAATGCGACGCGCCTGTGAACAGGTGCGGGCGCCCTGGGCAGTGGGCGGACCGGAGATGGCGCAGAGAACCGAGCGTTGGGTCGCAACGCCGGTAGGCGATGTCCGTGTGCGCATTCACAACCCGTCGGAGCGCACCGGGAAGCCAGCGCTCATTTATATGCACGGCGGCGGCTGGACTACGTTCAGCATCGATACCCACGACCGCCTCATGCGCGAGTATGCGGCCCTGGCGGATATCGTAGTGCTAGGTGTGGACTACGCGCTTTCCCCGGAAGTGAAGTTCCCGGCAGCCCAGCAGCAAATCGCCGCGGTCACCCGTTGGGTTCATCAACACAGCGAGGAGTTGGGCATTCATCGCGATCGGATTGCCCTGGGCGGCGACTCCGCCGGGGGCAATCTCGCGATCACGACCGCATTGAGACTTCGCGACGAAGGTGATGCCGGTATCGTTCAGGCGATCGTGACCAACTACGCCGTCGTCGATATCTACAGCACACCGGAAGCACTTCAGCGGTACGGCCATGAAGGTTACATGCTCGGCGCCGATGAGATGCTCGGGTTCTGGGAAAACTACTTGCGCAGCCCGGACGATGCGAAGAGCCCGCTGGTGTGTCCGGTGCTTGCAGACCTGCAGGGTCTGCCGCCAGTGCTCATGATCATTCCCGAGTGTGACATTCTCACGGAGCAGAACTGGCGCTTTGCCAGGCAACTCGGACAAGCCGGCGTGAAAGTCGCAACCTCGTTCTATGACGGAGCGTCACACAGCTTCCTTGAAGCCATGTCCATTTCCGCCATCAGCAATCGCGCGATCGCGGATACCGCGCAATGGCTTCGAGAAACATTGGAGCCGGCAACGGCGACGTAATGTTCGATATCGGTCAGCCACGCGGCGGCTGTTCCAGCAGCCGGGCAACGGCCTGCAACACAGCCTTGGCGCGGAAGGGCTTGCGAAGGAAGCTGTCGTAGTCGGTGCAGGTCTCGCGCACCGATATCTCCTCGAGGGAGCTCATCATGATGACCGGCACCTTGGCGAACGCCGTGTTGTTGCGGATCGCACTCAATGTCTGAGCGCCATCCATGATGGGCATCATGTAGTCGAGCATGATGAGGTCGGGCGTGAACTCGCTCAGACGAGCCAGCGCCTGCTTGCCATTGATCGCAGTGGCGACACGATAGCCCTCGTCCTCCAGGATGGACTGCAGCACCTCGGCAACGCCGAACTCGTCATCGACGACCAGCACGGTTTGCATGCCTACGCCTTACCGCGACGGCGGGCGGAGGTGCGTCGTCCTTTGGCTTTCTTCGTGGCCCGGGCGGGTGCGGCGACGTTGGGACGTTCGGTGCCATATCCGGACAACACGCCCTCGGCAGTCTTGAAGCTGTCGATGAAGCGCAGGCCCTGCGGACCGATCTCGAATTCACGCAGCTTGTGATCGAAGCCGCCGCCGCGAATCTTCAAGATGGAGATCAGGCGACGCAGGTGTCCCTGATACTCCGAGTAACGCAGCAGGATCATGTTTTCGGTCACGGCCGAAATGCCGCTGGAAGGCACCAGCAGCTCCGGGCCGATCAGATTCTGCGTCTCCATCGCGCAGACGGTGGTCACACCGAGGCTGCGCAGCTCGTTGGCCAGCGCGGCGAAAAAGGGATTCAGCCGTTCCGCCGTCTCGGCGGTGCTGGCAAACCCTCCCCAGCCATCGATGAACAGACGCTTGACCTTGCGTCGGCGCACCGCCTCGATCAGCTCGTTGCCGAGACTGTCCAGGATGCGCTCGTACGGCGGACGCCAGAGGATCTCCAGATGGCCGGCGGTGAGCTTCGACTGCAGGTCGATGCCGATGACCTGCGCATTGGCCACGAGCCGCTCCGGCGCTTCATAGAAGCCGAAGTGCAGCCCGGGCTCGGCCTTGCTCGAGCGCGCCAGGAACGCGGTGCCCAGCGTCGTCTTGCCCGCTCCCGAGGGCCCCAGCAACAGCGTTGAAGTATCGGCAATGATCCCGCCGCCGGTCATCGCATCCAATTGCTCGACGCCCGTGGAGATCCGGTTGGGCCTGGCGATGCTGTCGTTACGCAGAAAGCGAGCCTCGGGCCGCGGATGCACGACCAACCCTCCATCCGTGATTTGAAACGGATGGCGACCGCGCAAGCTCGCCGAGCCGCGAAATTTGCGCACCTCCAGCTCACGCTGGCGGCGCTTGCCATATGGCACGTCTTCGAGAGTAACCAGGCCATCCACCATGGTGTGTTCCGGGTGGTACTCACCCCTGCGGCCGTTCGTGAGGAGCAGCGTGCAACAGCCGGCAGCAGCGGCGTGTGCCTGCAACTCGTGAATGAACTTCCGGAACTCCCGATCGGAGGTGCTGGTTTCCTCGACCGCGATCAAACCATCGAGGATCAGAATGCTGGCATCGTGCGCGCGCATCTCCCGTCGCAGCAGATCCATCATTCCCTTCAGCCCATTCTCCTCCAGCACGCGGAACGCACTGATGTAGTACACGTACTTCGGGATCAGCTGCGCGTCATAGAAACTCATCTGCTCCAGATGCTGGAGCATGCGTGCATGATTCTCGGCGAGCAGCGTGACGAACAGTGCGCGCTTGCCCTGGCGGGCCTGATGAAAGCAGATCTGATTGGCGAGAATCGTCTTCCCAGCGCCAGGCGTGCCACGCACGATGTAAACGGCGCCTTCGAAGAAGCCGCCCTTGAGCACCTCGTCCAGTCCCGGCAGCCCGGTGGCGATGCGCTCCAGCCCCGGTGCTTGGCTCATTTCGTTTTTATTCACCTGACCGCGAGCCTCTTGTCGATCCTTCCTCACGCCAGTCTAGCGTGAGCCGTTACATCGCGTGGCAACCTTACAATGAACGTGGAGCCCTTGCCCGGCTCGCTGTGCATGGCCAGTGTGCCGCCTTGAGCCTGCACCAACTTGCTCGACAGCCACAGGCCGATGCCGAAGCCGCCGCTGCGTGGTGCGCTCGACGCTCGCTCGAAACGCTTGAATATGCGTTCATGATCGACCGGCGCGATGCCGATGCCGCGATCGATGACGCGCACTTCCACCCAGTCCCTGTCACTCTCCAACTCCACTCGCACCGGGTTGCCGTCGCCATAGCGAATCGCGTTGGAGAGAAGATTGTCCATGACCTGCTCGGTCGCCAAGTGGTCCCAAGTCCCATCGACGGCGCCGACCCGCTCGAAAAGCAAGGTCGAGCCGGCATGAGCGGCCAGTTGCTCGTACTTGTGAAGGCAAGCCTGCACCAGATCGGCCAGATCGAACGGGGCAGGCTCGAGTCGGACCTTCTCGGCGTTCAGACGAGTGATTTCGAGCAGCGTCGTCGCCCGGCGCACGTAGTGATCGACCGCCGCTTCGAGCGACTCCAGTCCGCGCAGCAGCGCTTCCGAAGCCTGCTCGCGACGAGCACGTGAGAGCAACAGCTGAACCTGCCCGACGATGGGTGTCATCGGGTTACGCAATTCATGGGCGGCAATGGCGATGAACTCATCGCGGGCCGCGATTGCCGCGCGCAACTCGTCTATAAGACGCTCTTGATCCGAGTTGGGCGACGGAGTGCTCATCCCATCTTTTTATCCTGGATAAACTGCGCGGGATTATAGGCAGGCAGTTCTCCAGCGCGCGCGACTTTATCGAGTCCGGTTAATTCCGACAAAGTGAAACTCCTGGCGGACACATTGCCCGATACAATGAGTTCGAAGCGCGGGAAGTTGCCGAGGTTCCGGTCTCCGGCGATGACTCGATCCGAAATTCCTTTTGAATTGAAGAGCGAATGCCGATGTTTCCTTCGCGACTGTGGCGCTACGCCAGTCGATGTCTGCTGCTGTTCCTCGTTCCCTTCAGCACGATTCACGCAGAGAGCCATGCACGATGTGCCGAACAGTTTGCACCACGTAGCGGCGAGCCCGGCAAAGATGTGATGTGGGTCGCCACCATCGATGAGCTCGTCAGTGCGATGTTACGTGCGGCGAATGTCACGCATCGGGATCGCGTGGTGGATCTCGGCTCAGGGGATGGGAAAATTCCAATCGCGGCCGCCAAACAATTCGGCGCGCAGGCGCTCGGCATCGAATACAACCCGCAACTGGTTCAGCTCGCCGAGTGCCATGCACGCGTCGAGCGCGTCGATGACAGGGTGCGCTTCAAGCAAGGCGACATATTCACGACCGACTTCAGCGACGCGACGGTGGTGATGCTGTACCTCGGCCCGGCCATCAATCTGAAGCTACGCCCGACACTGCTGTCCATGCGACCGGGCACGCGGATCGTTTCGAACACGTTCGACATGGCGGACTGGAAACCCGACCGGCAGGTCGAAGCCGCGGTCGGCAACACGCGAGCGTTTCTCTGGATCGTGCCCGCGCGAGTCGAGGGCGACTGGCAGTTCGCTCAGGTCGGAGGTGAAGAATCTTTCACTGTGAAGCTGCGCCAGAATTTTCAGCAGCTGGAAGCGTCGCCGGCGTCCGAATCGCGATTGGCCGTGCGAAGCGGCCGCGTGCTCGGAACGCAAGTGGAGATCGTCGTGGAGGGACTCAACGCCGAACCGACAACGTTAACCGGGGACGTGAGCGGAGACAGGATCCTGGCGGCAACGACAACCGCGGGCGTCATCCACAGATACGTGGGCCGGCAGTTGTAAGCAAATGTAACAGCTCGGAAGCAAAGCGCTGCCGTCCAGCATGGACCGCAAACACAAAAGCCCTCTTTCGAGGGCTTTTTTGATATGGCGGAGAGTGAGGGATTCGAACCCTCGATGGGCTTTTGACCCATACACCCTTAGCAGGGGTGCGCCTTCGACCACTCGGCCAACTCTCCGGCGCCTGCCAGGGCGAGCCGCCCAGGTCAGTGAAGGCCGGCAAGAATACTGGCCGAGGCCCGTCAGGTAAAGGGCCGCAACACGAACGCTCCCACAGCGCTCACAAGCGACCTCGCGGAGTGGCGGGCCACGTCACCCCGCGATCGTGCTACTGCGTGAAGATCTCAGGAGCCTGCGCCGGTGCTGGGACGCTTTGCAGCCCCACTGCCCGCCGCTTGTTCCTCGCGCTTGATGCGCTCATAGATCTCTTCACGATGTACGGCAACCTCTTTCGGTGCATTCACGCCCACACGCACCTGGTTACCTTTGACGCCTAAGACGGTCACTGTGATGTCGTTGCCTATCATCACGGTCTCACCGACGCGCCTTGTCAGAATCAACATGGTTCGCTCCTTGCTGTCAGCCGAATGATCGAGTTGCGATTGCCGGCGGTGGAATCACCGCCCTCCCACAGCGCACGCACTTGTCATTCGAAATCGAGAGTAGGTCAGCTGCTCGGGTAATGGGGATCGGGATTTCCCTGAATATCGAAATTACCCTCACAAGAGGGACAATATATTTTTTAATATGTTCGCACTATTCATTTCTCGGCGCACCCGAATTTTCCCCAGTATCCAGAAAATCTACTTCATGGGTTTCGGACCGACATAATGCGGTAGCAAGGCGAGGACTGCAGTTGACCAGCTTCCGTGCGCGTCTGCAGTTCGCGCAATCACTGTTGACAGTTTCAGGCTGACTTTGCCGTAAGTTTGGATTCGATCCAGTTCACGACTCCTGCCAGGGCAGCATCCAGCTTCGTCGGATCGTTGCCGCCTGCTTGCGCCATGTCCGCACGACCGCCACCGCGCCCGCCGACTTGTTGCGCGACAAAGTTGACCAGATCGCCGGCTTTGACCCTCGACGTCTGATCCGCCGTCACGCCCGCAATCAACACCACTTTGTTCGAGTCGTCCACCGACGCCAGCACAATGGCTGCCGATCGCAGCTTGCTCTTCAGCTGATCCACTGCGTCACGCAAGGCCGGCGCATCCGCACCGTCGACTCGGGTGGCAACGACCTTCAAACCACCGACATCGACCGCTGAACTCGTCAGGTCGTTGCCTTGTCCACTGGCAAGCCTGGACTTCAGCGCAGCCACTTCCTTCTCCAGCTTGCGACTGCGATCCAGGAGCTGTCGGACTTTGTCCTCGACATCGTCGCGACCCGCTTTGACCAGCGAGGCCACATCGCGGAGCACCCGATCGGTTTGCGAGATCCATTCGTAAGCGCCCTGTCCCGTAACAGCTTCTATGCGCCGGATACCTGCGGCGACGCCGCCTTCGCTGACGATTTTGAACAGGCCAATGTCGCCGGCACGGCTTACATGGGTGCCGCCGCAAAGCTCGGTGGAAAATCCGCCGAAGCTCAACACACGCACTTCATCGTCGTACTTCTCGCCAAACAGGGCCATTGCCCCTGAGGCCACTGCGGACTCGTAAGGCATGAGCTTGGTCTCCGCGGGCGCATTGGCGCGAATCTCCACGTTGACCAGCTCTTCGATCTGCCGCAGCTCCTCGGGAGTGACCGCCGCGAAGTGCGCGAAGTCGAAGCGCAAGCGATCCGGTGCGACCAACGACCCCTTCTGCGTAACGTGAGTGCCGAGCACCTTGCGCAGAGCTGCATGCAGCAGGTGTGTCGCTGAATGGTTCGCCATCGTCGCGCGACGCAGCTCTCCATTCACACGCGCCTCGATGCGAGCACCGACGCGCAACTCGCCTTCTTTGACACGCCCGACGTGCGCGAACGCGCTGCCGATCTTCTGAGTATCGGCGACTTCGAACTCCACGCCAGGACCGGTCAAGACACCACTGTCGCCCACCTGACCGCCGCTCTCGGCGTAGAACGGTGTGTGATCCAGGATCACCTGCCCCTCCTCGCCGGCCCGCAGCACATCGACGCGCTCCTTGCCACGAAGCAAGGTTATGACAGTGCCCGCGTCGACCAGATTTTCGTACCCACTAAAGTGGGTCTTGTCATCCAGCGAAACGCCGGCACGCAGATCCACGCCGAATTTGCTGGCGGCCTTGCTCGTGTCTCGCTGCACCTGCATGGCTCGTTCGAAGCCGGCCTCATCGATCGTGAGCCCGCGCTCGCGCGCGATGTCGGCGGTGAGATCTGAAGGGAAACCGAAGGTGTCGTACAGCTTGAAGACCGTCTCGCCCGGAATCTCCTTTTTGCCGCCAAGTCCGGCGATTGCCTGATCCAGCAATACCATGCCCTGCGACAACGTCTCGGCGAAGCGCTCTTCTTCCTGCTTCAGCACGCGCTCGATCTGAGCGCGCTGAGCGCGTAACTCGGGATACGCCTCGCCCATTTCCTTTTCGAGCGCCGCGACCAGCGTGTAGAAGAACGGCTGCGTCTGACCGAGCTTGTAGCCGTGACGGATCGCGCGGCGGATGATGCGACGGAGCACGTAGCCGCGGCCTTCGTTCGACGGAAACACGCCGTCGGCAACGAGGAACGAACACGCGCGAATGTGATCGGCGATCACGCGCAGTGAGTTCGAAGAGAGATCCTGGGTGCGAGTCGCTTCGGCCGCAGCCTCGATCAGATTGACGAACAGATCGATCTCATAGTTCGAGTGCACGCCCTGCATGACGGCGGCGGTGCGCTCCAGGCCCATGCCCGTATCGACCGATGGCTTCGGCAGCGGAGTGAGCGTGCCTTCGGCGGAGCGATCGAATTGCATGAAAACCAGGTTCCAGATCTCGATCCAGCGATCGCCGTCCGCATCTGGCGATCCCGGCGGACCGCCAGGGATGTGCGCGCCGTGATCGTAGAAGATCTCCGTGCACGGTCCGCAGGGACCGGTTTCGCCCATCTGCCAGAAGTTGTCCGAACCGCCGCCCGGCTTGTCGCCGATGCGCACGATGCGATCCGCAGCGACACCGACATCCTTGTTCCAGATGTCGTAGGCCTCATCGTCGGTGTGATACACCGTGACCATCAGGCGTTGCGGATCGATGCCGAGATACTGTTTGCCGGTGACGAAATCCCAGGCGAAGCGGATGGCGTCGCGCTTGAAGTAGTCGCCGAAGCTGAAGTTGCCGAGCATCTCGAAGAACGTGTGATGTCGAGCGGTGTAGCCGACGTTCTCGAGGTCGTTGTGCTTACCGCCGGCGCGCACGCAGCGTTGCGAGCTGGCCGCGCGGCTGTAGCTGCGCTTGTCCTTGCCTAAAAATACGTCCTTGAACTGCACCATACCGGCGTTGGTGAACAGCAGCGTCGGGTCGTTACCCGGCACCAGCGAGCTGGATGCCACCACCTGGTGGCCACGCTCACGGAAAAAATCGAGGAACAGCGCGCGAAGGTCGGCGCTCGACAGGCGCTTGGCAGTCATTAGGAACCGTCAGGAATGATCCGGATCGTATCCCCCGCCCCGGATTGCCATGGGTTTATGGCTGGTCGTCCACGTCTGGATCGAACTTCAGGGCGGCGCGGATTTGATCGCTGTTAAAACCGCGATATTGAAGGAAGCGGGCTTGCTTTGCACGTTCAGCGGCGGTCTTGGGCAGCTCCGCGCCGAACTTGCGGCGCCGGACCTCGGCCGCGATCCCATTCCAATCCTGCTCGCCGTCCGCGATTTTCTGCTGGATTTCCGAGTCGGCGATGCCTTGCTGACGCAATTCGGCCCGGATCCGCACCGGCCCCTGGCCACGCCGGGCATGGTGGTGGACATAATTCGTGGCGAAGCGCTCGTCCGAGACCCACTTCTTCTTGCCCAACTTGTCGAGAACCGAGGCGATGCTGGCTTCGGGGTAACCCTTAGCCGCCAGTTTGCGCCTCAACTCTTCGGTGGAATGCTCACGACGCGACAGCAAGCGCACCGCGGCAACCTCAACTTCCTTGTCCTGTTTTTTGGCGCGCTCCGCTCGCTCTTCGGGAGTCAGCGCCTCGTCGTCGGCCGCGGCCACATCCATGACGTGGCCGGCGGCTTCGAATAGCTGCCGGGTACGGCTGGTCTTAGACCGCCTCACCCTTCACTGCCTTGGTATCCGGCAACAGCTTTTCCCGGATCTTGCCTTCGATATCGCGAGCGATCTCGGGATTGGCCTGGAGGAAGTTGCGCGCGTTCTCCTTACCCTGGCCGATGCGCTCACCGTTGTAGCTGTACCAGGAGCCCGACTTCTCGACCAGGCCCTGCGCCACGCCGATGTCGATGATCTCGCCGTTACGCGAAATGCCCTGGCCGTACATGATTTCGAACTCGGCCTCGCGGAACGGCGGCGCGACCTTGTTCTTGACCACTTTGACGCGTGTCTGGTTGCCGACCACTTCTTCGCCATTCTTGATGGCGCCGATGCGTCGGATGTCCAGACGCACCGAGGAGTAGAACTTCAGCGCATTGCCGCCGGTGGTGGTCTCGGGGTTGCCGAACATCACGCCGATCTTCATGCGGATCTGGTTGATGAAGATGACGATGGTGTTGGAACGCTTGATGTTGCCGGTGAGCTTGCGCAATGCCTGCGACATCAACCGGGCCTGCAAGCCGACGTGCGCGTCGCCCATCTCACCTTCGATTTCAGCCTTCGGCGTCAGTGCCGCGACCGAGTCGACGACGATCACGTCGACCGCGCTGGAGCGAACCAGCATGTCCGTGATCTCCAGAGCCTGCTCACCGGTGTCGGGCTGCGACACCAGCAGTTCCTGCACGTTCACGCCGAGCTTCTCGGCATATACCGGATCGAGCGCGTGTTCCGCGTCGACGAACGCAGCCGTACCGCCAGCGCGTTGCGCTTCGGCGATGACCTGCAAGGTCAGCGTGGTTTTACCCGAGGATTCCGGACCGTAGATCTCGATGACACGGCCGCGAGGCAGACCGCCCACGCCGAGCGCGATATCCAGGCCCAGCGAACCGGTGGAAATCGCTTCCACATCGTAAGTGGCGCTCGCATCGCCCAGACGCATCACCGAGCCCTTGCCGAATTGCTTCTCGATCTGGCCGAGCGCGGCGACTAGCGCCTTCTTACGATTTTCTTCCATCGGTGGACCTGCTCGAAATATTGGGTGTTGATTAGCGATGACTCAGTGCCGGCGTCAGTATTCACGAAACGGGCGCTCGGAACTGATGAATATCTGTATATTTGCACAGTTATTCGCGATCCGCCACTGCCGGATCTGGTATAGCGCTCATTGTAGCGGCCAGCGCTCCAGGACGGAGTAATGCGAGCCGCCGGCGTCGCGCACCGATTCCACCAGCACGAAATCGTTCACGTCCTGTCGCAGAGTTGCGATCGGCTGAGGGCGCAGGCCTCGCGGCAGGTCGCGAGCCAGCGTGATATGTGGGCTGTACGGCCGTTCATCCAGTTGGCTCAGCTCACTACGCACGCTGCCGCGAAGCCGTTCAGCCAATTCGATCACCGCGGCAGGCGGCGCAGAGGACGTGAGGCACAGCACTTTGCGTCCCCAAGATTCGATGGTGTCGAACTGGAGCTGGAACGCAGGACCGCGGACCGATGCGGCGGCAGCTTGCTGAATGGCTGACAGCCGCTCGGTCGGAATCTCGCCGAGAAACAACAAGGTGACGTGGAAATTCCGCGGCGGAATCAATCGCCCGCCACTCGCGCGGACCGCCTGAAGCGTTGTCGTCTCGATCTCCGCGCGAAACTCATCGGTGGGCCACAGCGCGAAAAACAATCGGTGCCGGCGGGCCCGCTGCACGCGAGCATCCCGCCCATCGTCGGCCGAAGCCATCAGAGTTTCCGTTGCAGCTGGCTCAGCTCGCGAAGCGCCCTGGCCACCGATTGCCGGCGAATTGCTTCGCGATCTCCGGAGAATGTCTCCAGCGCAACCCGGGTTTCGATTTCATGACCTTCCTTCCAGGCCCAGGCGAACCAGACCGTGCCGATCGGCTTGCCCGGTTGCGCGCCCGCGGGACCGGCAATGCCGGTCACTGCCAAAGCGATGTGCCCGCCGAGCGCTTCCAGCGCCCCAATCGCCATCTCGCGCGCCGTTGCCTCGCTGACCGCTCCATGCGATGCAAGCGTCGAGGGGCGCACGCCGAGCAGAGCTTGCTTGAGCGCGTTGCTGTAGGCCACCACGCCACCGTCGTACCAGGCGGAGCTGCCCGCAATGTCGGTCAACAGCTTGGCGACCCAGCCGCCGGTGCAGGATTCCGCCGTCACCAGGCGCCGCTCGGCGTCCAGCAGGTCCGCGCCGGCCTGGGTGGCGAGGCGCTTCAAATCCTCATCGCTGCTCATGCCACGCATGCTTCAGGGTCCTGGGGATGAACGTCAAGCTGGGCATATCCGGATGCGCACAGGCACAATTCCGCCTTCGTCGCCCGGTCCGGAAGCCACTGCGCGCTCCAGAGCCGGTCTGCCTTCCATAGCGTCATAAAGAGTTACTCAGCCAAGCGATGTCCGCCGCCCTGGAATCCCATACGCCCTCCATGCAGCAGTACCTGCGCCTGAAGGCGCAGTACCCGAACGAACTGCTGTTCTATCGCATGGGCGACTTCTACGAGCTGTTCTTTGAAGACGCCAGGCGGGCCGCGCGCTTGTTGGATATCACCCTGACTGCGCGCGGGCAATCGGCCGGGCAGCCAATACCCATGGCCGGCGTGCCGTATCACAGCGCCGAGTCGTATCTGGCGCGGCTGGTTCGTAAAGGCGAGTCGGTCGCCATTTGCGAACAGATCGGCGACCCAGCGAAGTCCAAAGGTCCCGTCGAGCGCGCCGTAGTCCGTGTGGTCACGCCAGGCACGGTGACCGATGAAGCGTTCCTCGATGCGCGCAAAGACAATCTGCTCGCGTCGTTGTATCGCGAAGGTCAGCGCTTCGGCCTCGCGTGGCTGGAGCTCTCGAGCGGTCGATTCAGCGTAATGGAAGCCGCGGGTGAGGAAGGGCTCGCCGCCGAAATCGAGCGCTTGCGACCGGCTGAACTGCTCGTGCCCGAATCCGCAGCGCCGGCGGGTATCACGACCCACGTGCGCGAACGGCCGCTGTGGCACTTCGATCTGGAAACATGTACGCGGATGCTCTGCGAACAGTTCTCGACACGAGATCTTTCCGGCTTCGGTTGCGCCGAGTATTCGCTGGCGATTCGAGCGGCGGGCACCTTGCTCCAATACGTGCGAGATACGCAGAAGGCTGCGCTGCCTCACCTGCGAGGCTTGCGTACCGAAGAGCGCAGCGAGGCCGTGCTGCTCGACGCAGCGACACGACGCAATCTCGAGCTGGATGTGAGTTTGACAGATCGACCCGACTGCACCGTCGCCGCCGTTCTCGATCAAACGGCCACGGCGATGGGCGGTCGCGAGTTGCGTCGGTGGCTCAATCGACCGTTACGCGATCGCGGCGCTGTCGAGTTGCGCCTGCAGGCAATCTCGACGTTGATCGATCGCGCGCTGTACACGCCGTTGCACGATCTGCTCAATCACGTAGGTGACATCGAACGCGGCCTTGCGCGTGTTGCGCTCAAAAGCGCTCGACCTCGCGATCTCGCTCAGCTGCGCGACGCGCTCGGAAGATTGCCGGAACTGCAGCAACTGCTGGCGAACATCGATTCGCCGCTGCTGCGTGAATTCGCCTCTCAAGCCGGCACCTATCCCGATCTTCAGGATGTGCTCAAGCGCGCCATCGTGGAATCGCCCCCGCCCATCCTGCGCGAAGGCGGCGTGATTGCTCAGGGTTACGACGCTGAGCTGGACCAGCTCAAGCTCATCAGCGAGCACAGCGATCAATATCTGGTCGACCTGGAAGCACGCGAGCGCGAGCGCAGCGGCATTGCCAATCTGCGGCTCGGGTACAACCGTGTGTCGGGCTACTACATCGAAATCAATCGCAGCTTCGCCGACAAGGTGCCGACGGATTATCACCGCCGCCAGACGGTGAAGAACGCCGAACGTTACATCACACCGGAGCTGAAAGAGTTCGAAGACAAGGTGCTCGGCGCACGCGACCGGGCACTGGCGCGTGAGAAACAGCTTTACGACGAGCTGCTCGATCTGCTGATTGCGAAGCTTGCCGAGTTGCAAGGCTCCGCCGCGGCGCTTGCCGCATTGGACGTGCTGTCGAACCTGGCCGAACGCGCGGTGAGTTTGCGTTACGCGCAGCCCGAACTCTCCGACGATCCGGTGATCCAGATCACCGAAGGTCGCCACCCGGTCGTCGAGCGCTTCATCGATCAGCCGTTCGTGCCGAACGATCTGCGTTTGAACAACGATCGGCGCATGCTGGTGATCACCGGCCCGAACATGGGCGGTAAATCGACGTTCATGCGCCAGACCGCGCTGATCGCCATTCTCGCGCGCGTCGGCAGCTACGTGCCGGCCACCGCCGCACGCATCGGCCCGATCGATCGAGTGTTCACCCGCATCGGCGCGTCCGACGATCTCGCCGGCGGCCGTTCGACCTTCATGGTCGAGATGACCGAAGCAGCAAACATTCTGAACAATGCGACCAACAACAGCCTGGTGTTGATGGACGAGATCGGCCGCGGCACGAGCACCTACGACGGTCTTTCTCTCGCGTGGGCATGCGCCAATCACATTGCTCGCAACGTGCGCGCCTTCACGCTGTTCGCGACTCATTATTTCGAGCTCACCTCGCTCGCTCAGGATCTGGATAACTGCGCGAACGTGCACCTCGATGCGACCGAACACGGCGAGAAGCTGATCTTTCTGCACACGGTGAAGGACGGGCCCGCAAATCAGAGCTACGGATTGCAGGTTGCAGCGCTCGCCGGTGTGCCGCCGAAAGTCATCAACGCCGCACGCAAATATCTGCATGAACTGGAGCGTCGCTCCGCAGCGGCTCAGGAAGTAAAGCCACAGGGAGAACTGTTGCTGGAGTTCCCCGACGACGAAGAAGATGAGGAACACCAGGCCGTCGCCGCGCTCCGCAGCGTCGACCCGGATTCGATGACGCCTCGCGAAGCGTTGGACGCGCTATATCGGTTGAAGAAGCTGGCTACGGAAAATTAGGACTGGGCGTCAACGACGGAACGTGCCGGTCCGCAAAAACCACCCTGCCTGCTCCGCAACCTCGGCCGAGAACAACATGCCGGTGTGCGAGGTCGACAGGGTGATGTGATCTTTCGCACCCGGCAGCATGGTTTCTTCGACCAGCACGGTGCCGTCGTGATCCGCCTTCAGATCCGCGAACAATCGACCCAGCCCCAAACCCATCGAACCGGCGATCACGCCGACATCGCGATGACCGCGCCACTCGTTCGGTTCACAGTCGATGCATTCCGAATTCACCGCCGCACCGAGAATCGCTTTACCGAATGGCAGCATGCGCGCAACGCCCTGTGCCGCCTTCGATCCTTGCAATGGCGTGCCCAGCAACACCGCGCGCCCTGGCGGCAGATCGTCGGTGAGTTGAAGCGCGCGCAAGATCACCAGACCGCCGAGGCTGTGACCGATGAAATGCAGCTCCGGCACATCCTGCGCTCGCGCGAATTCCAACAGCGCGCGCACATGATCGTTCATCGTTCCGGTCAGCGAGGGATAGTGAAACGCCAGCGCACGGAACTGCCCGTCCGCCTCGATCCGGTGCTTCAACACCCGCAGCTCGAAGCCCGACATCCACAATCCATGCACGAGCACGACGGTCGGCGGCGGCCGGCCCTGTTGTTTCGAATCGTTGTTCAATTCGCCATTGCCCTTGACAGCGCTGGCAGCTATGGTCGCAGCGTGCGCCGATGAGACGCAATAGATAACTCCACACTCGCAACGACCTTGGGGGACAGATGCAGACGGCGAAGACGCTGGCGATGGCTTGTGTGCTGCTCGGCGCATCGTCCGTATGCACTGCGCCAGTGTTTGCGCAATCCAAGCCCCAGTTAGCTCCGGCCAGCGACTGGATCGAGCTGTTCAACGGTCGCGACCTGAGCGGCTGGACCCCGAAAATCTCCAAGCACGAGCTCGGCGAGAATTTTGCCGATACGTTCCGGGTCGGCGCAGGCTTGCTGCAGGTTCGTTACGACAAGTATCGGAGCTTCGACAACCAGTTCGGTCATCTCTTCTATCAGACGCCGTACAGCTACTACCGCCTGGTGGTCGAATATCGTTTCGTCGGCGAGCAGGCCAAGGGGCATCCGGGCGCCTGGGCATTCCGCAATAGCGGCGCGATGCTCCACTCGCAGGATCCGAAGACCATGACGCGCGACCAGGACTTCCCAATCTCGGTCGAAGGTCAGTTCCTCGGCGGCAAGAGCGACGGTAGCGCACGTTCGACGATGAACGTCTGCACGCCCGGCACCGAGATCGTCGTCGACGGCAGTTTGTATCCCGATCATTGCCTGAACTCGAGCTCCCGCACCTTCGATGGCGAGCAATGGGTCAGAGCGGAATTTCTGGTGCTCGGCGCCGGCCAGATCACGCACTTCGTGAACGGCGAGAAAGTGTTGGAATACTCGCTGCCTCAGTTCGGCGGCGGCGCCGTGCACAACCACGACCCGGCCGCGCAACCCAGCGGCGAGCTGATCGAAGGCGGCTATATTTCTTTGCAGAGTGAGTCGCATCCCATCGACTTCCGCAAAGTATCGCTGCTGAACCTGGCCGGCTGCATGGATCCCAAAGCCGGCAACTATCGCGCCTACTACGTGAAATCTGAGCCGGCGACGTGTCAATATGCGCCTCCGGCCTCCTCTCCCTGAACCCCTTTTCGAGCGATGACCGCCATGTCCAAACCTCTTCGTGCGGCAGTAATTGGAACCGGTTTCATCGGCAGAGTTCATGTACGTTCTGCACGCCTCGCCGGTGCGGAGGTCGTGGGCGTCGCCGCCTCATCGCCGGAGCGCTCGGCGGAGGCCGCGAAGTCGATGGACGTACCTCGCAGCTTTGCCTCGGGCCTCGAAGCGGCACGCGACAAGGACGTGGATGTCATTCACATCTGCACTCCCAACTCGCTGCACATGGAAGTTGCCAAGGCCGCACTGGAAGCCGGCAAACATGTCGTCTGCGAAAAGCCGCTCGCCACCTCGTTGGAGGACGCCCGCATCCTGAGCGATCTCGCTCATAGCAAAGGGCTGGTCGGCACCGTGCCGTTCATCAATCGCTATCACCCGATGGTGCGCGAAGCCCGCTCACGCGTGCAGAGCGACGAGACCGGCAAGCTGTATCTGATTCAAGGCTCGTACTTGCAGGACTGGCTCATGCAGGCCGGCGACACCAATTGGCGTGTGGATGCCGGCGCAGGCGGCAAGTCGCGAGCGTTCGCGGATATCGGCTCGCATCTTTGCGACGTGCTCGAGTGGATCACCGGCGAGCGCTTCACTTCATTGATCGCCACCCTCGGGACTCCGATCGCGCAGCGCTCGGCCGCCGCGAGCCGCGTGGCGTTCCAGGCTAGCGGCGAAGTGAAAGAAACAAAAGCGGTCGATACCGAAGACGTGGCATGCCTGATCCTGCGCACCGATCGCGGCACGCTCGCGACATTGACCGTCAGCCAGGTCTCGGCCGGTCGCAAGAACCGCCTGTGGTTCGAGCTCGACGGCGCACAACAGAGCGTCATGTTCGACCTGGAAAGCCCCGAGCAATTGTGGATCGGCCGGCGCGAGGGCACGACTTTGCTGATGCGCGATCCCTCGCAGTACTCGTCCGAGCAGAAGCGTCTCGCCTGGCTGCCCGCCGGCCACGCGCAAGGCTGGGGCGATTGTTTCGAAGCATTCGTGCGCGACTCGTATGCAGCGATTCGCGGTCAGTCGCACGTTGGACTGCCGACCTTTGTCGACGGCGCGCGCTCCATGAGCATCGTCGAAGCCGTCCTGCGCTCCTCCGCCAACAATCAATGGACCGCCATCAACGATTAGGAGAGAACATTCATGATCACCCGTCGCCGCTTTCTCGAGGGCAGCTCGCTTGCTGCACTGGCCGCCATGAGTGGAGTCAGAAGTTTCGCTGCCAACACCGGCACCGGCCCGCTGGGTCTGCCGATCGGCCTGCAGCTGTACACCGTGCGTGACGTTGCTGCCAAAGACCTCTCAGGCACGCTCGCCAAGCTGCAGGCGATCGGCTTTCGCGAAGTCGAGACCGCAGGCTTTTATGGCAAGTCGGGCAAGGAGATGCGCAAGATTCTCGCCGACCACGGCATGACTGCACCCTCGGCGCACTCGAGCATGGGCGAAATCCAGAAGGACATGCAGAAGCTGGTCGACGGTGCGGCCGAAGTCGGTGCGAAATATTTCGTCTGCGCCTTCCCGGCGCTGCCCGGAAACAAGCCCGCATCTGCGGCCATTGCCAAGGACATCACACTGGATGACTGGAAATGGAACGCCGAGCAGCTGAACAAGCTGGGCGAGTTTGCGAAGAAGGCCGGGCTGCAGGCCGGCTATCACAATCACAACATGGAGTTCCGCACGTTCGACGGCGTGACTGCGTTCGATCACCTGTTGAAGCTGACCGACCCGCAGCTCGTGACCATCGAGCTGGACCTCGGCTGGGTCGTGACCGCCGGCCTCGATCCGGTGAAGTATCTGAAGCAGTACGCCGATCGCATCTCCCTGCTGCACGTGAAGGACGTTCGCAAGGACGTGGTCACCTCGGTGGACGAGGTCAAGGCGCAGACGCTCGAAATCGGTCGCGGCAAGATCGACTGGGCCAGCGTATTCGCGGCCTGCGACCCGAAGCGCCTGAAACATTATTTCGTCGAGCAGGAAAACTTCACCGGCCCGACCGTCGATGCGGTCCGCACGAGCTTCGAGTATCTGAGCTCGCTCAAGTCATAGCCAAGGAAGCATTCTCATGTTCAATGCATTCAATCGCGGCGCGCCGTGGGTGGCGGTGCTCGCCGCAGCGTGCGCCATGACTGCGAGCGCGGACAGTGGCGGCAAATCCGAGTGGACGCCGCTGTTCAATGGCAAGAATCTCGATGGCTGGAAACATGTCGGTCCCGGCGAGTTCGTCATCGAGAACGGCGTGCTCAAGAGCGTCGGCGGCATGGGCCTGCTGTATTACACGGGCGAGAAGTTCGGCAACGCCGTGATCCGCGTGGTGTACAAGGCGCCCGACGATAATGGCGGCGGCAACTCCGGCGTGTTCATTCGCATTCCCGAGCAGCCCACGGAGCCGTGGATGCCGGTGAACAAAGGTTACGAGGTGCAGATCGACGATACCGACGACGACTGGCATCGCACCGGCGTGCTGTATTCGTTCACCAAGACGCTGGCCCAACCCAAGACCGGCGAATGGAACACGATGGAAATCACCCTCGAGGATGAACGCACCGTCGTCACGGTGAACGGCACCAAGGTCACCGACTTCAAGGAAGGCTCGCCTGTCCCGGAGAAGAAAGCGAAGTACGAGCCGGATCGCGGCAAACGCGCGGCCAGCGGTTACATCGGACTGCAGAATCACGGCGACAAAGACACGGTGTACTTCAAGGAAGTGAGCGTAAAAAAGCTCAAGTAACATCGCGCCGGACGCCAACCCGCGCTGTTTGACAGGCAGCGCGAGTTTCTGCAACCTTGCCGATGTAACCCGTTACAGACTCGAACTCCAAGCCGTCGGAACGCGCGACCGACGCCGTCGAAACCAACGGCGAACGGTTACAGGGGGCCATTTGAATCCGATCACTGCTCGGCTCAGCGTCATGATGTTCCTCCAGTTCTTCATCTGGGGAGGCTGGTTCGTCACGCTGGGCACCTTCCTCGGCGCCGCCTTTTCCGCATCCGGCGGCGAGATCGGCCAGGCGTTCTCGACGCAGAGCTGGGGCGCGATCATCGCGCCGTTCATCGTCGGCCTGGTCGCGGACCGCTACTTCAATGCAGAGCGCATCCTGGGCGTGCTCCATCTTCTAGGCGCACTGCTCATGTACCTCATGCACAGCTCCGACAGCTTCGCGTCGTTCTATCCCTACGTGCTCGGCTACATGATCATCTACATGCCGACGCTGGCGCTGGTGAATTCGGTTTCGTTCCGGCAGCTGACCGATCCGGCAGCCCAGTTCGGCAAGATCCGCGTCTGGGGCACGATCGGCTGGATCGTTGCCGGCTTGTTCATCAGCACGCTCGGCTGGGATGCGCAGCAAGCCGTTGCAGCAGGCGCGCTGCGTAACACGTTCCTCCTGTGCAGCATCACCTCGCTCGTGCTCGGCGTGTACAGCTTCACGCTGCCCGCCACGCCGCCAGTGCCTGCCGCCACTTCACAGAGCGTGATCTCGCAGGCGCTGGGCCTGGATGCTCTGCGTCTGCTCAAGGACCGGAATTTTGCGGCGTTCTTCATCTCCTCGGTCCTGATCTGCATTCCTCTGGCGTTCTATTACCAGAACACCAACCTGTTCCTCGCCGACATCGGCGTGACCAACCCGACCGGCAAGATGACCATCGGTCAGATGTCCGAAGTGTTGTTCATGCTCCTGCTGCCGGTGTTCCTGAATCGCTATGGCATCAAGAAGACCCTGCTCATCGGCATGGCCGCCTGGGTACTGCGTTATGTGCTGTTCGCCTTCGGCGCGCAGGACTCCGTGCTGGTGCTGCTGATCGGCGGCATCGCTCTGCATGGCGTCTGCTACGACTTCTTCTTCGTCTCCGGCCAGATCTACACCGACTCGAAAGCCGGCGAGCAATACAAGAGCTCCGCCCAGGGCTTGATCACGCTGGCCACCTACGGCCTGGGCATGTTGGCGGGCTTCAAAGTGGCTGGCATCATCTATGACCAGTACGCGGTGACGGGCGGTCACGACTGGAAGGCGATCTGGCTGGTTCCGGCAGCGCTGGCGGCGGGCGTGTTCGTGTTGTTCGCACTTGCGTTCAAAGCCGAGTCGATTCAGCGCAGCGGCGCCGAACCGAACAGCTCATCAGAAAGCTTCCCAAGCACCAGCGGCCGCTCGCCGAGCCATAATTGATGCGCAGTCACCTCCAACAGTTCACCAGCGGAATTATCCATTGTCCTCCAGTCGTGCCACTTCGATCCGCCAGGTCGCCCGTCAAGCCGGCGTGTCGATTGCCACCGTCTCCCGCGCTCTGACGACGCCGGATAAGGTTTCCGACAAAACGCTGAAAAAGGTGCTCGCGCAGGTCGAGCGCAGTCGCTACAAGCCCAACCTGCTGGCGCGCAATTTCCGCAGCAAGCGCGCCTTTTCGGTCGTGGTGCTGGTGCCCAACATCGCCAATCCGTTCTTCGCCGAGATCATTCGCGGCATCGAGCAGGTCGCCCAACAGCACGGTTATGCAGTGCTGCTAGGTGACACCGAAGGCCGTGAGGATCGCGAGGCTTATTACGTCGGTCTGGTCGAAACCCGGCAGGCCGATGGCCTGATCCAGTTGCATCCACGCCTGCCGAAGGCTGCGCGCGGCGCCAATGGCGCGCTCGATATACCGCTGGTCAATGCTTGCGAGTACATCGAAGACGCGCCCTGCCCTCGTGTCGGCATCGACAACGCCGCGGCTGCGCGTGAGATGACGTCGTACCTGCTGGAGCTCGGCCATCGCCGCATCGGCGTCGTGCTCGGTCCCGGTTCGAGTCCGCTGACGAGCGATCGATTGCGGGGTTACAAGCTCGCGCTGCGTTCGGCAAAGGTTTCTGCGGACGATGCGCTGATCGCCCAAGGCGATTTCACGATGAGCTCCGGCAGCGCTGCCGCGGAGAAGCTGTTCAAGGCCAAGCAGCCGCCGACCGCGATCTTCTGTTTCAACGACGAGATGGCGCTCGGCGCGATCCGTTATCTCAAGAGCACGGGTCGTTCGGTGCCGCAGGACGTCTCGGTCGTGGGTTTCGACGACATCGAATTCGCGAGCTTCTGCGACCCACCGCTCACCACCATCGAACAGCCGACGCGCGAGATCGGTAACAAGGCCATGTCGCTGCTGTTCGACCTGCTCAACGGCGGCAAACCCGAACCGACGATGCACACGCTGCCGATCAAGCTGATCGTCCGCGACAGCGCGGCGCCGCCGAAGCGATAACCACTCGAGACGACCGGGCTCACCCAGGGAGGCAGGCCATGCCGCTGATCGATACTGCAGGATTACAGAAGGAGTACGACGTCATCGTCGTCGGCTCCGGCGCCGCCGGCGGACAAACGGCATACACGCTGACACTCGAAGGCGCGAAAGTGCTGATGCTCGAAGCGGGCCGCAACTACGTGCCCGAAGTCGAGACGCCGATGTTCAACACGCCGGATCAGGCTCCGCTGCGTGGCACGTCGACATCCGACAAGGAGTTCGGCTTCTATGACGCTACCGTCGATGGCGGCTGGCAGATTCCCGGCGAGCCCTATTCGAGCGCATCGGCGGACGCAGACAAGACATTCTGGTGGTGGCGCGCTCGTATGCTCGGCGGCCGCACCAATCATTGGGGTCGCATCTCGCTGCGTAACGGCCTATACGATTTCAAACCGAAGACTCGCGACGGCCTGGGCTTCGACTGGCCGATCTCGTACGAGGATGTCGCGCCGTACTATGACAAGGTCGAGATGCTCATCGGCGTATACGGTGACAACAATGGCCTGGAAAACACGCCCGATTCGCCCGACGGTTGTCTGCTACCCGCTCCGAAGCCGCGCGCGGCCGAAGCACTGATTCAAAAGCACGCGAAGAAAACCGGTGTGCCCGTAATCGCCAGTCATCGCGCAGTACTGACTCAGCAGCTCGATTACAAGCGCAACGCTGCCCTGCTTCATCCTGGCAATCCTCGCGCACAGCAGATCGTTGCGGAGGCAATGCGCAGCCGCGCGCCGTGCTTCTGGGCGACGCCTTGCGGCCGAGGCTGCTCGATCAAAGCGAACTACCAGTCGACGACGGTCCACCTGCCACCTGCGCTGGCCACCGGCAATCTCGATATTCTTCCGAACGCCATGGTGCGCGAAGTGGAAATGGGCAAGAACGGTCGCGCCACCGGCGTCGTCTTCATCGACAAGACTTCAGGAAAAGAGGTGCGCGCCAAGGCTCGCGTCATCGTACTCGCGGCCAGTGCCTGCGAGACGGTGCGAATCCTGCTCAACTCGAAGTCCGCACAGTTTCCGCAAGGCCTGGCGAACTCCAGCGGCAAGGTCGGCAAGTATTTGATGGACACCGTCGGCGCCAGCGTGACCGGTCAGATCCCGGCACTGGAGAACCTGCCCCCGCATAACGAAGACGGCGCCGGCGGCGATCACGTCTACGCGCCGTGGTGGCTCTACAAAGAGCAAAAGGCTGGCAAGCTCGACTTCGCCCGCGGCTATCACATCGAGATCGGCGGCGGCCGCGATATGCCCAGCTTCGGCGCGGCGGCAGGACTCGCCAGCCACGTTGGCGGCTACGGCAAGAAGTTCAAGCAGGACATGCGACGCTACTACGGCTCATTCGTGAGCCTGGTGTGTCGTGGCGAGATGATTCCCAACGAAGATTCGTACTGCGATATCGATCCGCAGAAGAAGGATCAGTACGGCATTCCGACGTTGCGGTTCCACTGGAAATGGTCCGAGCACGAGAAGCGGCAGGCACTGCATTCGCATAAGGCGTTCACCGAGATCATCGAGAACATGGGCGGCCGCGTGACCGGTAAACAGGACCTGCTGCCCGGCGGCTTCATCATTCACGAAGTCGGCGGCGCCATCATGGGCAACGAACCGAAGAGCTCGGTCGTGAACCAGTGGGGTCAGAGCTGGGACGTGAAGAACCTGTTCCTCACCGACGGCGCTCCGTTCCCTTCCAACGCCGACAAGAATCCGACCTTGACCATCATGGCACTGGCCTGGCGCAGCGCCGACTACATGCTGGCCGCGATGAAACGGAAGGAGCTTTGACATGGCAACGCTCAACGAATCGATGCGTGTCGATCGTCGCACGGCTCTGAAGTGGGTGCTCGCCGCGAGCGCGGCCCTGCAGTTGCCTGGCGGGGTTACGTTTGCGCAGGACACGGCGAAGAGCGTCAACGGTTATGGGAAAGATCCGAACCTGCTGAAGATCCATCAGATCGGCGAGCTGTGGCCGCTGACACTGAGCGAACAGCAGCGCGCAACGGCAACGTTGCTCGGCGATCTGATCATTCCGGCGGATGACGAGTCGCCGGCGGCGTCGAAGGTCGGCGTCATCGATTTCATCGACGAGTGGATCAGCGCGCCCTACCCCAACAATCAAAAGGACAAGCCCGTGATCGTTGAAGGCCTGGCGTGGCTGGACCAGGAAGCGCAGCGACGCTTCAAGAACAACTTCTTGGCACTGACGGAGAAAGAGCGGGTCGCGATCTGTGACGACATCGGTGCTGCCAAGCCTGCCGCCCAGTTCGAGCAGGCTGCGAAGTTCTTTGCTCGCTATCGCGCACTGACGGCGGGCGGCTACTACACGACCCCAGTGGGGATGAAGGATCTTCGATACGTTGGAAACGTCGCGATGACTACGTTTGACGGGCCGCCGGTCGAGGTATTGCGGAAACTCGGTCTGGCAGAATGAGCTGACCGGAAAGGCGCTGAGGCTACTGAAGCCTCAGCGCCCGTATGCCAGCGTGCTATTTGACGCGATGGATTGCGCAGAGCTTGTGGCCGTCCGGGTCGCGCACGTAGGCCAGGTACATTGCACCCAAGCTGCCATTGCGCAGCCCCGGCGGGTTCTCGATCGACGTGCCGCCGTTCGCCAGCGCCACCTCATGGAATTTCTCGACCTGCTCGGGCGAGCCGCACTTGAAGCCGATGGTGCCGCCGTTCGCAAACGTCGCCGCTTCACCATTGATCGGCTCGCTGACGCAGAAGGTGCTGCCGTCGTGCCGATAGAACAACCGGGTGTGGCCGGAGGGCGCCTGGTTGCGCACGGCCTCGCCTGCCCCCAAGGTCGCCAGCACCGCGTCGTAAAAACGCTTCGAGCGCTCGATATCGTTCGAACCAATCATCACGTGACTCAGCATGTACTCTCCGATGGCTTCATACAGGCACGGTTATCAACATAACCGCAACGGCGGCGTAGATCACGATCACCGACCAGAAATATTTCGGCGACTCGGCGCGCAACACCGTTCTGCCCCAGATACCCGACTTGACGTAAACCCTGCCTGTCACGGCGGAATGGAACGTGTACAGCGCCACCAGCAACGCCAGCAGTGTGAACATGGTCACCTCGCAGGGACGACGCCCACCGCATCCACGGTACCGACACGCCGTGATCGCCCCATAGCATAACTCTCCCGCGCAGCAGGCTCAGCGATGACGATTCGATCGGCGACCGACGCCTGCGCATCGGGCCAGGCTTCGCGCCTTCTGCGTCATGGAACGGCCCAACTCGTGCTCATGGTTGACTGCGCGATGTACGTGACCACCCAGTCGTTGGCGCCGTAGCCAGCACCGACGGGTTTGAACGCGTCGAGCGTGTACGCCACATTCGCCGCGGTAACGATGCCAAAGGTGGTAAGACGATTGATGTTGCCGCCGATGTAACGGGTGATCACAGCGAAAGCGTTCGCTTTTCGCGCGCCATCCGTAACATCTGTGAATGGTTTGAACCATCCGACCAGGACGGCGTTGTTGCCCTGAATGGTCCTCATGAAGGCCTGTTTGCAATTCATCGCCGGGACCAGACTGGCCGCGGCGTGCGCGACTCGGCGTACGCCACCCTGGGTGTACACCACCATCGTGCATCCGCTGAAATCCTTGCTGAATACGGCGTTGGTGCTGTTGATGTAATGCGCCTTGCCGTCGGTGTACCCAACGAAATCGCAGTTCTGAGCTCCGACGATCCGATTGGTTTGGGTCACAGCTCGCCCCAGCCCGGAATAGCTGGTCTGACGGGACAGACTGAAACCCGTCCGCAATCTGGTGGCGACATCGGCGGCGACCGCCCCGATCGGGCCGCTGGGATGCGACAGGACCTGCACATTCCCCAAGTTGCTGGTGGTGGGCCAGAGCGTCTCCAGTGTGTTGTCGTTGCCCGCGTTGACTGCAGGGGGCGAAATTATGCCCGCTGGATCCGTTGCGAACCGCAAGACATGACCGGGCTTGATCTGGTTGAACATCGGCACTCCTGAGGCAATAGCAATCTGGATAAGGTTATCGTTTTCCAGGTCGGTCACTCTGCGACCAGATGCTCGCTTTTTTCCCGCGGGTCCTGCCCATGCCACGCGGCCCCAAGAGGCGCTTACCTTCGGGGCCATCGCTGTCAAACGTGTTGTGCTGGCTGCGTCGTCCGAGCAGGCTCAATAGCTCGAATCAGCCATGGAGCAGTTGCTCCAACTGCTTGCGCAAACGCTTGATCGCAGCTGCGCGGCCTTCGTTGGATGCCAGCGATTCCAAGCGAGCGATTTCCTGCTCGATATCGTGAATTCGACGGGTCCGCAGTGCCTGCTGGCTGAAGAAGTGTCTCCTCCTCGAATCGTAGAATGTCTCGGCGAGCACAGCCCACTCGCGCGCCCTCGCCTTGGGAGGCACAGGAATCTTGTACCCCAGGCATTCGCACGGGCTTGCACATCGCCGGCAGCGAACATCCTTGGCCACCGGAGCGCGTCGCGACGCCGTACGACAAGAGAAGCAGACCCAGGTGTAGTTACTCATGAGAGCCTGGTCGGGTGGCCCGAAAGAGCCCGATGCTCAACAACCGATTTCCGCATGGCGTACCTCAGAAAAATAACGCCACGACGCTGCACGCGCTGCTCTTCTGTGACTTCGAATCCATGTCGTTCGAAGAACGGGCGCGCGGCGAGACTGGCCTCCGTGAAAAGCTCCTTGACGCCGCGAGCGAGCAGGGACATTTCAGCGTGGCGATATAAAGCCGAGGCAACTCCGCGGCGGCAAGTCACAGGTGACGTGTAGAGGAGGTCGATGTGCCCGTTGAGCTCGTATGAGAGAAACCCGGCAAGCTTCCCGCCCACTTCCGCCACCAGCGTTTCCACGGACGCGAGCCGCTGTGCCCAGTCACTCAAATCCGGCGGTTGCGGCGCCCAAGCTGCGAGCTGATTTGCGTCGTAGTACTGGTCCGCGACATGATGGACAGAAGCCGTGAACAGCAGCGCCACCGCCTCGAGATCCGATTCGCAGTAGGCTCTGATGCTGTGAACTCCAACGCCTGCCATCATCATCTATCTCGCCAACGACGCTGAATGTGGAAGAAGAGCCCGACAAGCCCGACGGCTGGACCAGATACGCAAGTCAGGCCTTGCCCTCGTCGTCTTCGCCAAGGACCCATCTCTGCCACTTCTTCGGAAGCACCGATATCTGAGTGGGGAACGTATTGGCTTCCGGATTGCCACGCTCCTTCCAGATTCTGAGAAGCGCGACGATGGAACCGATCAAGAAAAAGCCGAGCCCGATGAAGGCAATCGCGGAATTGAGTGTGCGCGAGCCGATCGCCAGTATCGCGACAAGCACCGCCACGAAGGCGAAGAAGTGAATGAATGCACGTGGCTTGCCTAGCATGCTGTTCTCCTTCGCACCCACCTCCGACCAGCGGTCAAGATAGTGCGGCATCATTGCCAGCGTCAAACCACGAGGCGCACCGCGTAGGGTGGCACGCGACGCTGGCGCGCTTCGTGCGCGCCAGCGTCAACAAACGTAGGGCTTCAGCCCCCTGCCTTCACCGGCAACTTCACCCGAATGTGCAACTCTTTGAGCTGCTCTTCGGACACAGCGGTCGGCGCGCTAGTCATCAGATCCGCGGCCGTCTGAGTCTTCGGGAACGCGATGACGTCACGGATCGAATCCGTGCCCGCCATGAACATCACGATGCGATCCAGACCGAACGCGATGCCACCATGCGGCGGGGTGCCGTACTTCAGTGCTTCGAGCAGGAAGCCGAACTTGACCTGGGCTTCTTCGGGAGAAATGCCGAGCAGATCGAACACAGTCGACTGCATCTCCGTGCGATGGATACGCACCGAGCCGCCGCCGATTTCCGAGCCGTTGAGCACCATGTCGTAACCCTTCGACAGGGCGTTCTTCGGATCGGCACGCAGAGCTGCGGCGTCTTCGATGCGAGGCGCGGTGAACGGATGATGCAGAGCGGCCCAGCGCTTCGCATCCGGATCCCATTCGAACATCGGGAAGTCGACCACCCACAGCGGATGCCAGCCGGTCTTCGTCAGCTTCAGGTCGTGGCCGACCTTGATACGCAGCGCGCCGATGGAATCGTTCACCACCTTCGCCTTGTCGGCGCCGAAGAAAATCAGATCGCCATCCTGCGCGCCGGTGCGCGAGAGGATGCCATTGATGGCGTCGTCGCTGAGGTTCTTGAGGATCGGAGATTGCAGCCCTTCGCGCCCTTTCGCCTTCTCGTTCACCTTCACATTGGCGAGGCCCTTCGCGCCGTAACGGCCGACGAACGTCGTGTACTCGTCGATCTCTTTGCGCGACAGCTTGGCGCCTTCCGGCACGCGCAGGGCGACCACGCGACCATCCGGGTTCGAGGCCGGGCCGGAGAACACTTTGAAATCGCAATCCTTCACCAGATCGGCGACGTCCACCAGCTCCAGCGGAATGCGCAGGTCCGGTTTATCGGACGCATAACGACGCATCGCTTCGGCGTAGGTCATCCGCGGGAACGGATTGGGCAGTTCGTCGCCAAGCACGGTCTTGAAGATGGAGCGGATCAACTCCTCCATGAGCTGCATGATCTGCTCTTCGCTCAGGAACGACGTCTCGATATCGAGCTGAGTGAACTCCGGCTGACGCTCGGCGCGCAGATCCTCGTCACGGAAGCAGCGGACGATCTGATAGTAGCGATCGTAGCCGGCCATCATCAGCAGCTGTTTGAACAGCTGAGGCGACTGAGGCAGCGCGAAGAACTGACCGGCATGCGTACGGCTCGGCACGAGATAGTCACGCGCACCTTCCGGGGTCGCCTTGGTGAGCATCGGCGTTTCGATGTCGATGAAGCCGTTGTTGTCGAGGTAGTCGCGCATGGCGCGCGTGACCTGGTGACGCAGGCGGATGCGCTTCTGCATGACGTCGCGGCGCAGGTCGAGATAGCGATACTTCAATCGCAGCTCTTCGTTGACCGGCTCGTCGTGATGAAACGGCGGCGTCTCGGAGCGGCTCAGGATCTCCAGCTCCTGGGCCAGCAACTCGACCTGACCGGAGGCGAGGTTGGCGTTGGCGGTGCCGCCCGGACGGGCGCGAACCAGACCCTTGATGCGGATGCAGAACTCGCCGCGCAGACGCTCTGCGTCGGCAAACACGTCTTTGGCATCGGGGTCGAACACGATCTGCAACAGACCTTCGCGATCGCGCAGGTCGACGAAAATCACGCCGCCATGGTCACGCCGGCGGTGCACCCAGCCAGCGACGCTGACCTGCTTGCCGATGAGGGATTCGTTGACCTGGCCGCAATAATGGGAGCGCATGGAAAAGGCTCGGGACGTAGGGAGCGCGGGATGTTACGGAGCCCCCGGAGGCGGCGCAAGCAAGCACCCGCCGACGTCGCATCCCGCCGCTGAAACGGCCCTGGCAGGCGCACCGGGGACAGAAATAAATCTGTCCCCTTTGAAGACATTACCGGCGCTTGGCCTTCTTCTTGGCCGGCGCCGCCTTCTTCGGCGGGGGGCGCTTGGCGGGGGCCTTGGCAACGGGCTTCTTGCCCTTGGACGGCGCTGCCTTGACCGGGGCGCCCTTGGCGGGGGCTTTCTTGCCCGCGGCGGTTCTCACTTCCGCCTTCGGCTCGGCCTTCTTCTCCGGCTTGTCGGCCTTGGCGTCGCTGCTGGCGGCGTCCTTGCCGGCATCGGACTTCTCAGCCGACTCGTCACGGTCGGCAAGGTTGCGCTTGTCCTCGCCCTCGGACTTGAAGTCCGTCTCGTACCAGCCCGAGCCCTTCAGGCGGAACACGGGCGCCGAGATCAGCTTCTTCAGCGTCTGCTTCTTGCAGCTCGGGCACTGCTTCAGCGGCTCATCCGAAATCTTCTGCAGGGTCTCGACGTAGAACTTGCAGTTGCTGCATTCGTATTCGTAAAACGGCATGGTTGTTCTCGGTCACAAACAAGGCGACTCGGCGTCGGCGCATCATAGAGGCCAACGCCGAATCTTCAAGTTATTACAGACGGAAAATCAGCCCCGCGAAAACGCCAGCTCGCCATCCTTCACCGTGACGCGCACCTTCGAGCCGGGGCCGAACTCGCCCCGGAGGATGCGTTGGGCCAGCGGGTTCTCCAGCTGCTGCTGAATGGCGCGCTTCAACGGGCGGGCGCCGTACACCGGATCGAAACCGGCTTCGGCCAGCCGATCCGTGGCGGCTTCATCGAGCTGCAGCTCGATATCCCGCTCGGCCAGGCGCCGGCGCAGGTACGCCAGCTGGATGTCCACGATGGAGCGCAGCTGATCGCGACCCAGCGGATGGAACACGACGATATCGTCGACGCGGTTGATGAACTCCGGCCGGAAATGCTGTTGCACGATCTCCAGCACCGCCGCTTTCATCTTCGAGTAGTTGGCTTCGCCAGTCAGCTCCTGGATCACATTCGAGCCCAGGTTCGACGTCATGATGATGACGGTATTGCGGAAGTCGACCGTGCGGCCCTGACCGTCGGTGAGACGGCCGTCGTCCAGCACCTGTAGCAGCACGTTGAACACATCCGGATGGGCCTTTTCGACCTCGTCCAGCAACAGCACGGAATACGGGCGGCGACGCACGGCCTCGGTCAGATAGCCGCCTTCCTCGTAACCGACGTAGCCCGGAGGTGCGCCGATCAGGCGGGCCACGGAATGTTTCTCCATGAACTCCGACATGTCGATGCGGACCATGGCCTCTTCGGTATCGAACAGGAACTCCGCGAGCGCCTTGCTGAGCTCGGTCTTGCCGACGCCGGTCGGGCCGAGGAACAGGAACGAGCCGTTCGGCCGATTCGGATCGGACAGGCCGGCGCGTGAGCGACGGATCGCATCGGACACCGCCCGCACCGCTTCCTGCTGACCGACGACGCGCTTGCCCAGCTGCTCTTCCATGCGCAGCAGCTTTTCCTTCTCGCCTTCGAGCATCTTGGAGATGGGAATGCCGGTCCACGCAGACACGACTTCGGCGATCTCCTCGTCGGTGACCTTGATTCGCAGCAGCTTCATCTGATCCGCCTGCTGCTCGGCGGCCGTGGCCTGGGCGAGGCGACGCTCGAGCTCGGGAATCTTGCCGTATGCAAGCTCGGACATGCGCCCGAGATCCTGCGCGCGCCGCGCCGTTTCCAGTTCGATCTTGGTGCGCTCCAGCTCTTCCTTGATGCCAGCGGCGCTTTGCACCGAGGCCTTCTCCGCTTTCCACACCTCTTCCAGATCCGAATATTCCTTTTCCAGCGCCTGCAGCTGTTCGTCCAGCGCCTTCAAGCGCTTCTTGGACGCTTCGTCGGTTTCCTTCTTCAGCGCCTCGCGCTCGATCTTCAGCTGGATGATGCGACGTTCGAGCCGATCCATGGCCTCGGGCTTGGAGTCGATCTCCATGCGGATGCGCGATCCGGCCTCGTCGATCAGGTCGATGGCTTTGTCCGGCAGCTGACGATCGGTGATGTAACGATGCGAAAGCGTGGCCGCCGCGACGATCGCCGGGTCGGTGATTTCCACGCCGTGGTGAACTTCGTAACGCTCCTTCAATCCGCGCAGGATGGCGATGGTGTCTTCGACCGAAGGCTCGTTCACGAGCACCTTCTGGAAGCGACGCTCGAGCGCCGCATCCTTCTCGATGTACTTGCGATATTCGTCGAGGGTCGTCGCACCCACGCAATGCAGCTCGCCGCGAGCGAGCGCGGGCTTGAGCATGTTGCCGGCGTCCATGGCGCCTTCGGCCTTGCCGGCGCCGACCATGGTGTGCAACTCGTCGATGAACAGGATGACGCGCCCTTCCTGCTTGGCCAGATCGTTGAGCACGGCCTTGAGGCGCTCTTCGAACTCACCGCGGAATTTGGCGCCGGCGATCAGTGCGCCCATATCGAGCGAGAGGATGCGCTTGTTGCGAAGCCCTTCGGGCACTTCGCCGTTCACGATACGCTGCGCGAGTCCTTCGACGATGGCGGTCTTGCCGACGCCGGGCTCGCCGATCAGCACCGGATTGTTCTTGGTTCGCCGCTGCAATACCTGCACGGTGCGGCGGATCTCGTCATCGCGGCCGATGACCGGGTCGAGCTTGCCCTGCTCGGCGCGCTCGGTCAGATCGACAGTGTATTTTTCCAGCGCTTGCCGGCTTTCCTCGGCATTCGGATCGTTGACTTTCTCACCGCCGCGCAGCTCGTCGATGGCCTGCTCGATGGAGCCTTTCACGGCGCCGGCATTGCGCAGCACCGAGCTGATCGGGCCTTTGTCTTCGAGCGCCGCGAGCACGAACAACTCGCTGGAAATGAACTGGTCGCCGCGCTTCTGCGCCAGCTTGTCCATCACGTTCAGCAGGCGGCCGAGATCGTTGGAAAGGTGCACCTCGCCGGCATTGCCTTCGACCTTGGGCAGCTTGTCCAGGGCTTCGCCGAGCTGCGAGCGCAGCAGATTGACCTTCACGCCGGCTTTGTCGAGCAGGTGCCGGACGCTGCCGCCTTGCTGATCGAGCAGCGCCACCAGCAGGTGCGCCGGATCGATGTACTGGTTGTCGCGCCCCACGGCCAACGATTGGGCATCGGCCAGGGCCTGCTGGAATTTGCTGGTGAATTTATCCATTCGCATATGAATTCTTCCCGGGCCCCCTGCAATTGGCGCCACTTACCTTGGCAGCGATCTGGGGCGAGACGTCGGCGAATTCAACTGGGTTCCGGGCCGCAGAGCACCCCGAACTTTTCCGGAGGCGCTACGTGTCAATGCGCCAGGCTGTGGCTCACGTAGATCACGGCGACACCCAGCACGATATACACCAGCTGCCAGGCGCCGGAGCCCGGATCGACCTTGCGGTGAAGGCCGGGAATGAGGTCGGCGACCGCAATGTAAAGAAAGCTCGATGCCGCGATGGCGATGACGTACGGCAGCACTTCTTGAACCTGGGCCATGGCGAAATACGCCGCCACGCCGCCGAGCACCGAGGTGACGCTGGTCAGCAGGTTGAGGGTCAGCGCCCGCAGCCGGCCCATGCCGCCATTGAGCAGGATGGCCAGATCGCCGACCTCCTGTGGGATCTCGTGCGCACAGACCGCCATGGCCGTGACTATCCCGAGGTGCACATCGGTCATGAATGCCGCAGCGATCAGTACGCCGTCGAGCACATTGTGAAAACCGTCCCCGATCAGGATGAGCATGGCCGACGCCCGGTCGCGCCGCTGATCGTGCGCGTGGTTGACCCCGTGTTCATGCGCATGTGCGTGGCCGTGACCATGCGCATGCACATGGGCGTGCGGCTCCGGATTCACGTGAACCTCGCACACATCGGCATGGCAATGCCGCCACAGCACCATCTTCTCCAGCACGAAGAACAACAGCAGACCGCCGAGCAGAGTCAGGCCGATCTCATGCGTCTGAGAAACGCCGGCGGTCTCGATGGCGTGCGGCAGCAGCCCGAGCAGCGCCGCACTGAGCAACGCCCCGGTCGCAAAGCTGACCAGGTGCGGCAGCACCCGCGTGCGTACCCGATCCGGCACGACCAGGAACAACGATGCCGCCAGCGCGCTCAGAAGGCCGCCGAAGGCAGTAAACAAAACGATCCAGCCGAGCAGATGCATGTTTGGAAGATTCGGGGCCAGCTGTTCGCCAGGCCCACCGGGCAGACGATAGCGAGTGGGCGATGTTGGTTATGACGGGGAGGTTAGCACGCGTGTCAAGCAGGCCGGCGCGGCCGGTCGGAATCGGTGGGCCATGAGGACTAACGTTCGAGCCAGATCAATGTCGCCATCCGGCCGGTACGGTTCTCGCGGCGGTATGAGAAGAAACGTTTGCTGTCGGCGAAGCATTCGAAGCCGCCGCCATACACTGCGGCCACACCGAGGCGCGCCAGCTCGTTTCTAGCCAATTGATACAAATCCGCCTGCCAGCGGCCGCGGGCGTTCGCTCGAAATGCTCCGGCGTTGTCGGCAGCCCGCCCGATGAATGCCTCGTGGACCTCATGGCCGACTTCGAACGCGTCCTGCTCGATCGCGGGACCGAGCCAGGCCATCAATTGTGACGGCTGAACATCCAGGGCCTTGACGGTCTCTCCCAAGACGCCGCCCGCGAGACCTCGCCAGCCCGCGTGAGCTGCGCCTACCCGCGTGCCGGCTCGATCGCAGAACAGAACGGGCAAACAGTCGGCAGTCATGACGACGCAGACGGCGCCGGCGCTACGAGCTACGGATGCATCGGCGGTCGGCGGCGCTTCCGGCGTCACGCCTTCGGCATCGACAACCTCGATGCCATGGACCTGATTCAGCCACGTCGGCTCGGCAGGCAGTTTCAGCGCTGCCCGCAGCAGACGACGGTTCTCCGCGACAGCTGCCGCCTCGTCGCCCACGTGCGAGCCCAGATTCAGACTGGAGAACACTCCTTGGCTCACTCCACCCGAGCGCAGCGTCGCCGCTGCTCTCACTGTCGGTGGTGCAGGCCAGTCGGGAGCGATCCAATCCGCCATGGGTTCAGCGCTTCTTCGCAGCGGCGGCCGCCGCAGTGTCGGCAGCAAGCACGGCCAGTAGAGCCTGCATATCGTCAGGCAGCGCCGCCTCGTTTTCGACCGGCTCTCCGCTGATCGGGTGCGCGAACGCGAGCCTGGCCGCGTGCAGCGCCTGGCGTTTGAAGCCGCGCAGCGCTTCGATCAACTCCGGTGAGGCGCCCTTCGGCAAAAGTATGCGACCGCCATAAACCTTGTCGCCCACCAACGGATAGTGGATGTGCATCATGTGCACGCGGATCTGATGCGTGCGACCCGACTCCAGCTTCAAGCGCACGTGCGTGTGCCCACGAAAGCGCGTCGCCAACCGATAGTGAGTCACCGCCTCTCGACCATCTTCGCGTACGGCCATCTTCAACCGATCGACCGGATGACGGCCGATCGGCGCATCGACCACGCCGCCGCCAGTCATCACGCCGACACAAACGGCCTCGTACTCGCGCTCCACTTCTCGGGCCTCGATCGCGCTCACCAGCGCCGTATGAGCTTCGACCGTGCGCGCCACGACCATGAGCCCGCTGGTGTCCTTATCGAGCCGGTGCACGATGCCGGCCCGGGGCACCAGAGACAGCCTGGCGTCGAAGTGCAGCAGTGCATTCTGCAACGTCCCGGCCGCATTGCCCGCGCCCGGATGAACGACCAGCCCGGCGGGTTTGTTGATCACCAGGACATGCTCGTCTTCATGAACGATGTTCAGGCCGATCTTTTCGGGCTCGACGCTGACCTGGTCCGGCAGGGTGGCGTCGATCTCGACGCTCTCCCCGCCCAGCACCTTGTCCTTGGGGCGCAGCTGGGCCCCGTTCACCCGGACCTGACCGGCGTCGATCCACTCCTTGATCCGGGTTCGTGAATAGCCCTCGAGCATTTCGGCAAGCACCTGGTCCAGGCGCTGGCCGGCGTGTTCGAAGGGGATGGTCAACTGGTGATGGACGGCTTCGGGCATCTTGGGGGGAACTGTGGCTATACTCGCGCCCTCCAAGGGGGACGGATTTTGAAATCTGTCCCCGCCACGGCGCTATTGCCGGGCGGCACGAGTACTAGAATCGCTTGCAAAGGGCCTGAATTCTCGCATGCGGATCCTCTTCTTGACCACGGCGGCGCTGCTGGCGCTGGGCCTCACCGGTTGCGGCAACAAGCCCCGCGAGCAGATCGGCAACGCCGACAAGCTCTACGAACTGGCAAAACGGGCTTCGGACAACGGCAATTACCGCGACGCCACCCGGTACTACGAGCAGCTCGAGGCGCGCTTTCCGTTCACCAATCCGGCCCGCCAGGGGCAGCTGGACCTCATGTACGCCTACTACAAGAATCGCGAGCCGGAGGCGGCGATCGATCAGGCGGACCAGTTCATCCGCGAGAACCCCGCTCATCCGCGCGTCGATTACGCCTACTACATCAAGGGCCTGGTGCAGTTCGAGCGCAATCCTAACTTCCTGGAGCGCTGGTTCAACGCCGACCTGTCGCAGCGTCCGCCGATCGACGCGCGCAAGTCGTTTCAGTCGTTCCAGACCCTGGTGCAGCGGTTCCCGAACAGCGAGTACGCCGAGGACGCGCGCAAGCGGATGATCTTCCTGCGCAACCGTCTTGCTGCGTACGAAGTCTACGTGGCCGGCCACTACCTGGAACGCGGCGCCTATGTGGGCGCCATCAATCGCGCCAAGTACGCCATCGAGAACTACGACGGCTCACCGCAGATCCGCCAGGCGCTGGAGATCATGGGCGAGTCGTATCGTCGCTTGGGAATGACCGATCTCGCCGCCGACACCGAAAAGGTCATGGCCGAGAACTACGCGCAGCTGAACGAGCCGCAGCTCGAGCCGGAGCAGCAGAAGAAACACTGGTGGAAGTTCTGGTAGCGCCTCGCCGCCAGGATCCCTGGCGCGTGACGAACAGCTTCAGATCTTGCTCTTGTATCCGGAAGTGATCGGATAGCGCCAGTCGCGACCGAAAGCCCGGTCGCTGATTCTCACGCCCGGCGGCGCCTGGCGACGTTTGTATTCGTTCCGCTTCACCATCTCGAGCACGCGACCCACGATGGCCCGGTCGAAGCCGCGCGCCGTGATCTCATCCACCGACAGATCGTCCTCGATGAACAGCTCGAGAATGGCGTCGAGCACGTCGTACTCGGGCAGTGAATCCGAGTCTTTCTGCTCGTGGCGCAACTCCGCCGACGGTGGCCGTTCGATCACACGGTCGGGGATCACGTGGCCGATCGAGTTGCGGTACTTCGCGAGCCGGTACACCAGCAGTTTGCTGCAGTCTTTGATCGGCGCAAAGCCGCCGGCCATGTCGCCGTACAGCGTGGCGTAGCCCACCGCCATTTCGCTCTTGTTGCCGGTGGTGAGCACCATGCGGCCGGTCTTGTTCGAAATCGCCATCAACAACAAGCCGCGGCTGCGCGCCTGAATGTTTTCTTCGGTCGTGTCCGGCTCACGGCCGGCGAACACGTCCTTGAGTGCATCGAGCGCCGTCGCAAACATTCCCTCGATCGAGATCACGTCGTAACGCACGCCCAGAGTTTTTGCTTCCGCCGCGGCGTCATCGAGGCTCCACTGCGACGTGTAACGCGACGGCATCATCACCGCACGCACCTGCTCGGCGCCGAGCGCATCGACTGCTATCGCCAATGTGAGCGCTGAATCGATGCCGCCGGACAGACCGAGCACGATGCCCGGAAAGCGATGTTTGCCGACGTAGTCGCGCACGCCGAGCACGAGCGCGTTGTACACGCTCGCTTCTTCGGACAGTGGCGGTTCAATATGAGCCGGACGCGGCACCACCTTACCGTCGACCAGATCCACGTCGACAGCAAACAATCCTTCGACGAACGGCGCGACTCGCTGCACCACATCGCCCTGTGCGTTCATCACGAACGAGCCGCCATCGAACACCAGCTCATCCTGACCGCCGAGCAGATTCACGTACACGACTGGCAGACCGGTGTCTTTGACACGGGCTCGTACGGCCTCTTCACGGCGTTCCTGATAACGCAGCGAATACGGAGATCCGTTGATGACCGCGATGAGCTGCGCGCCGCTTTCTTTAGCTGCGCGCGCGGGATTTGGTTCCCAGATGTCTTCGCAGATCAACAGCGCGACACGGATGCCATTGAGCTCGAAGATGCAGGTATCGCGGCCATGTTTGAAATAGCGCTTCTCGTCGAACACGCTGTAATTCGGCAGCTCCTGCTTGCGATAGTTTGCAACAGTCGCACCGTCGCGGAGCACCGCCGCCGCGTTGTAGATGCCTTCTTCGGCATACTCGGGATAACCCGCGACCACAGTGATGCCACTCGTCTGGCTGCGCACCTGGTCCAATGCCGTGTGCACCTGCCGGCGCAGACCGCTGTGAAACAACAGGTCCTCGGGCGGGTAACCACTGAGACTGAGTTCGGGAAACAACACCAGATCGGCCCGCAGCTCATCGCGTGCTTGCGCAGCAGTATCGATCAGCCGCTGCGTGTTGCCTGCGACGTCGCCAACGAACAGATTGAGTTGGGCCAGCGCGATACGGAGGGAGGCGGACATGGCCGGATGATAGCGCTTGCGGGGGAGGGACAATCTGCGGCCGAAGTCCGCGGCGGCGAATCGTGCCGCCGCGGACCTGACTGCGTTACTTCTTGCGAGCCGGCTTGGCCGGCTTCTTGGCCGGCGCCTTGCTCTTGGCCTTCGCCGGAGCCGCCTTCTTGGCCGGAGCCTTCTTGGTGGCCGGAGCCTTCTTGGCAGCAGCGGCAGCCTTCACCGGCTTCTTGGCAGCAGGTGCTGCCTTCTTCGCCGGAGCAGACTTCTTGGCAGCCGGAGCGGCCTTCTTCGAGGGAGCAGGCTTCTTCGCAGCCGGCGCCGCCTTCTTCGCGGGCAGCGAGACGACCTTGGACTTCTTACCGCCCTTGGCGAGCTGCTCGACGATGGCCTTGCCCAGATCGGCCGGGCTCTTCACGGTGCGCACACCGGCGCGCTCGAGAGCGGCGAACTTGTCCGCCGCCGTGCCCTTGCCACCGGAAACGATGGCGCCGGCATGGCCCATGCGCTTGCCCGGAGGCGCCGTGACACCGGCGATGTAGGACACGACCGGCTTGGTGACATTCTCACGAATGAACTCAGCAGCCGCTTCTTCATCGGCGCCGCCGATCTCGCCGACCATGATGATGCCTTCGGTCTTCGGGTCTTCTTCGAAGCGCGCCAGCACGTCGATGAAGTTCATGCCGCGCACCGGATCGCCGCCGATACCGACGCAGGTGCTCTGGCCGAGCTTGGCATTGGTGGTCTGGAACACGGCTTCGTACGTGAGCGTGCCGGAGCGCGACACGATGCCGATCTTGCCCGGTTTGTGAATGAAGCCCGGCATGATGCCGATCTTGCACTCGCCCGGGGTGATGATGCCGGGGCAGTTCGGACCGATCAGCAGGCTGCCGTAGGAGGCGAGCGAGGCCTTGACCTTCACCATGTCGTTCACCGGAATGCCTTCGGTGATGCACACGATGAGCTCGATGCCGGCGTCGGCCGCTTCGATGATCGCATCGGCGGCGAACGGCGCCGGCACGTAGATCATGCTGACGGTCGCGCCGGTCTCCTGCACCGCTTCACGCGCGGTGTTGAACACCGGCAGGTTGAGGTGCTTTTCGCCGCCGCGGCCCGGCGTCACGCCGCCGACCAGCTTGGTGCCGTAAGCAATACATTGCTCGGAATGGAACGTGCCTTGCTTGCCGGTGAAACCTTGGCAAATAACGCGCGTGTTCTTGTTTACGAGAATAGACATGGTAGTGCTGGTATCTGTTGTCGGTTGGACGTAAGCGCCTTACTTCGCCTGGGCGGCGGCGACCACTTTCTTGGCCGCGTCCGTCAGGTCGGCGGCGGGCGTGATCGCAAGGCCGCTGTCGGCCAGGATCTTGCGGCCCAGCTCGGCGTTCGTGCCTTCGATGCGCACCACCACCGGAACCGTCACACCCACGTCTTTCACCGCGTGAATGATGCCTTCGGCGATCATGTCGCAGCGGACGATGCCGCCGAAAATGTTCACCAGGATGGCTTCGACGTTCTTGTTCGAGAGAATCAGCTTGAACGCTTCGGTGACCCGCTCACGAGTCGCACCGCCGCCCACGTCGAGGAAGTTGGCCGGCGAGCCGCCATGCAGCTGCACCAGATCCATGGTCGCCATCGCAAGTCCGGCGCCGTTCACCATGCATGCGATATTGCCGTCGAGGGACACGTAGTTCAGCTCGTGCTCGGCGGCGGCGCGCTCCATCGCATCTTCCTGGCTGGCATCGCGCCACTTGGCGAGATCCTTCTGACGGAACAGCGCGTTGTCCTCGATGTTGATCTTGGCGTCGAGCGCCACCAGCTTGCCTTCGCCGGTCACGATCAGCGGATTGACTTCGAGCAGGCTGCAGTCCTTCTCCAGGTACAGCTTGTAGAGCGCCTGGGCCAGTTTGCCGAAATCGGCGATCTGCTCGCCTTCGAGCTCCAGCCCATAGGCGAGCGCCCGGGTGTGCGAGGGCATGAGGCCAGTAGCAGGATTGATGTCGACGCGGACGATCTTCTCCGGCGTGTGCTCGGCGACTTCTTCGATATCCATGCCGCCGGCGGCGGAGGCGATGAAGGCGATGTGGCCTTTGTCGCGATTGAGCACCAGGCTCAGGTACAGTTCGCGCGCAATCTTCGAGCCCTGCTCGACGTAGACTTGGCGGATCGGCAGGCCTTCCGGGCCGGTCTGATGCGTGACCAGGCGCTGGCCGATCATGGCCTCTGCGGCCGCATCGGCGGCTTCGGGCGAATCCACCAGTTTGACGCCACCGGCCTTGCCGCGGCCACCAGCGTGAACCTGTGCCTTGACGACCCATTTGGATCCGCCAAGCTTGCGCGCGGCCTCGGCAGCCTCGCTGCCGGTAGCGGCCACAATGCCTTTGGGGACCGGGATGCCGTAACTGGCGAACAACTCTTTCGACTGGTATTCGTGAAGGTTCATGGGGCTTTTGATGCGACTCGATGGGCGGTACTGAATTCGGGACTGGTCGGTTCCGCGGGGGTTAAAATCGCGACGGTGAAAATAACGACAGTCAAAGGTCGCGTATTCTGGAGGAATTCGGCCGGGATGCAAAGGCGCGATCACTAAGAAATGTCCTCGGAACCCTCATTGAAAATCGCCGAGCCGGCGCCGGAACAGCCAGAAGCCGAGCTCGCGACCACGTTGCCCTGGGGCTCCTCCACCGAGCTTGCCTGGCGTGTGTTGGCGCTCGTCAATCTGTTCCGCCTGCTCGTTCCGATATTGCTGATAGTGCTCTACTGGACGCTCGAGCCGCGCCTGGTGGGACAAGCGAATTCGGAGCTGTTTTTCTTCACCAGCATCGCGTATTTCGCGTTCGCCACGCTGTCCATTCCGACGCTGCGCAAACGCTGGCCCGACCGCCTGGTGCAGACTGCGTTCAATGTAGGTGTGGACGTCCTCGCGATTTCCCTGCTGACCTACTCCAGCGGCGGCATGAACAGCGGACTCGGCGCATTGCTGGTGCTGCCTATTGGTGCAGCGAGCTTCGTCGTCGGCCAGCGACTGGCACTGATGTTCGCAGCCGTCGCGGCGCTCGCGCTGTTGTTACAGCAGGCTTTCACAACGCTCGCCGCACGCAGCGATCCGGCGGATTTCGCGTCGGCGGGCATCGTTGGCGCGCTCATGTTCATCGTTACATTGGGCGTCGGGCCGCTGGCCCGCAGCCTGCGAGAGAGCGAGGAGCGAGTTCGCCAGCGCGAAGTGGACGTCGCCAATCTCGCTGAGCTGAATCAATTCATCGTCCAGCATCTGCGTGAGAGTATTTTGGTCGTGGATGACCACGACACGATTCGCCTGATCAACGAATCCGCAGCCTCCATGTTGGGAGGGCACGCAGTCGCTGCAGGCACTGCGCTGGCCGAAGTGTCGCCGCGTTTGTTGTATTTGCTCGATACCTGGCGCCGTCATTCGTACGACTGGCAGCTCAGCTCGCTGTCATTGCTGACCTCCGATGGCAGCAGCCTGGTGCAACCGCACTTCGTGTCGTTGCGCAGTACCGGCGGCGGCGGGCCGACGTTGATCTTCCTCGAGGACACGACGCTGATCGCCCAGCGCGTTCAGCAATCCAAGCTGGCTGCGCTGGGACGGCTCAGCGCCAGCATCGCGCATGAGATTCGCAATCCCGTCGGCGCGATGAGTCACGCCGCACAATTGCTCGCCGAAGCTCCGCAGCTCACTCCGCAAGAGCGGCGCCTGACGGACATCATCACCAAGAACGGCGAGCGGGTCAGCATGATCATCAACAATGTCCTGCAGCTGTCTCGTCGGGACTCCACTCGCCAGGAGCGCATCGAACTGAACGGCTGGCTGGAGGACTTCGTGGGCGAATTCCGGCAGACAGCGCAGGTGGATGCCAGCAAGCTGTACATCACCACCTCCACGCCCGATCTGGAAGTGCGCATCGATCCGTCGCATCTGCATCAGCTCATGTGGAATTTGTGCGAGAACGCACTGAAGTACGGTCGCAAATTCGATTTCAATGACGCGATCGAGATCCGTACGGGCCGCATGGCGACTTCGGAACGGCCGATGCTGGAGGTGCTGGATCGCGGCCCGGGCATCTCGCCGACCGACGCGGAACGAATTTTCGAGCCGTTTTTCACGGCCGGCAAAGGTGGCACGGGCCTCGGATTGTTCATAGCCAGGGAGTTGGCCCAATGCAACCGCGCCGTGTTGATTTATGAGCCCCGTGCCGGGGGTGGTAGTATTTTCCGTCTCGTGTTCGCCGATCCTCAACGTTGGGAAACACAGTGAAGAAGCCCCGCGCGCTCGTCGTGGACGATGAGCCGGATATCCGCGAGCTGCTGAGTATCACGCTCGAACGCATGAATCTCGAAGTGACTGCAGCCGACACAATCGCCGCAGCTACACGCGAGCTGCGCGCCAATCCGTTCGACCTTTGCCTGACCGACATGCGCCTGCCCGATGGCGACGGTCTGAGCCTGGTCGAGTGGATTCAGACGCACAAGCCGCAGACACCCGTGGCGGTCATCACTGCGCATGGCAATGTCGAAACGGCCGTGCGTGCGCTCAAGCTCGGCGCATTCGATTTCATTTCCAAGCCCCTCGACGTCGCTGCGCTTCGCAAACTCATCGGTGCGACGCTGAAGCTCGGCGAGAACATCGAGAGCACGATTCAACTGCCGCAGGTGAAATTGCTCGGCCGCTCGCGCGTCATGGAACAGTTGCGCGAGATGATCGAACGCGTCGCGCGCAGCCAGGCGCCCGTGCACATTTACGGCGAATCCGGCACGGGCAAGGAGCTCGTCGCCCACTTGATTCACGAAGCCGGGCCACGTCGCGAAGGGCCGTTCGTCCCGGTGAACTGCGGCGCAATTCCCACGGAGCTCATGGAGAGCGAACTGTTCGGTCATCGTAAAGGCAGCTTCACCGGCGCCGTCGCCGACAAGCAGGGCCTGATCCAGTCTGCCGAGGGCGGCACGTTGTTCCTGGATGAGATCGCGGATCTGCCGCTGCACATGCAAGTCAAACTGCTGCGCGTGATTCAGGAGAAAACCGTCCGACCGGTCGGCGAATCGCGCGAGCAGCCGATCGACGTGCGAATTCTCTCCGCAACTCACAAGAACCTCGCCGCGCAGGTTGCGGAAGGAAAATTCCGCGAGGACTTGTTCTATCGAGTGAACGTCATCGAAATGCGCGTGCCGCCGCTGCGCGAGCGCCTGGAAGATATCGATGAACTCGTCGATTCGATCATCACGCGTCTTGGCCGGCAGATCGGCAATCGCTCGCTACGCATCACCGAAGCGGCATCCAAGGCGCTGCGTGAATATCAATTCCCCGGCAACGTGCGCGAATTGGAAAACGTGCTGGAGCGTGCCGCCACGCTTTGCGTGAATGGCGTGATCGACGCCAGCGACTTGCAGCTGCGTCCCAAGGTCGCGCCCACCGACGTTCCCATTCCGAACAGCGTCGCACCGGGCGAGCGGCTCGGCGATGCCCTGGAAGATATCGAACGCGACGCCATCGTGCGTGCGCTGGAGCAGACGCGTTACAACAAGACCAAGGCGGCGCAGCTGCTCGGGATGACGTTCCGTTCGTTGCGGTACCGGATCAAGAAGCTTGGGATCGAGTGAGGAAGGGCCGGAAAGGCGCGCGGATGACGGATTCTGTTAACAGCGTCTCGGCGCGTCGAAGTTCGCCTGACGATAGTAACGCGCTGATCACCAAAGAAAGTTTATGGTCGCAGATTCCGCCTCTGCCATCCTGACACCGCGCGTCGCCGTTCTCATTCCCTGCTTCAATGAGGCCGAGGCGATCGCGCAGGTCATTGCCGATTTCCAGGCTGCGTTGCCGACGTCGACCATTTACGTCTACGACAACAACTCCACCGACGATACCAAGGCTCGGGCCACGCAGGCGGGTGCAATCGTCCGCACCGAGACCCTGCAGGGCAAGGGAAACGTGGTACGACGCATGTTCGCCGACATCGAAGCCGAGGTATACGTGCTCGTCGACGGCGACGGGACATATGAGGCAGCGAGCGCCACGGAGATGGTGGAGCGCTTGCTCGCGAACTCGCTGGACATGGTCAATGGCGCTCGAGTTGCAACCACCGATCGCGCCTATCGTCCAGGACATATGTTCGGCAACAAGATGTTGACCGGCACTGTCGCTGCGATCTTCGGCAATCGCATTCGCGATATGTTGTCGGGCTATCGAGTGTTCTCGCGGCGCTTCGTGAAATCATTTCCGGCGCTGGCCTCTGGCTTCGAAACCGAAACGGAGCTGACGGTGCACGCGCTGGAGCTGCGCTTGCCGATCGAGGAGATCTCCACTCCTTATCGCGACCGTCCGCCAGGATCGAAAAGCAAGCTGAATACGTTTCGCGATGGCTTTCGCATCCTGCGCACCATCGTGTACCTGGTGAAGGAAGAACGCCCGATGATGTTCTTCTCTTCAGTGGCGCTGTTGTTGTTCGTCAGCTCACTGATTCTCGGCTGGCCGGTGGTGGCGACCTTCCTGGAAACCGGTCTGGTGCCCAGACTGCCGACCGCGGTTTTGGTGATGGGCGCGATGATTCTCTCCGCGGTGAGTTTCGTTACTGGCCTGATCCTCGACACCGTGACGCTCAGCCGTCGCGAAATGAAGCGGCTGCATTATCTGGGGTTGCAAGGCCCCACGTTCCGAGAACGGCGGCGCGCCCAATGACCCGCACTGCGCAGGAACTGCTGAAGTTCATCGCCGTCGGCAGCGTCGGATTCGTCGTCGAAGCCGTGATACTCACGACCCTCACGGTGTATGCAGCGTGGACACCGTGGCAGGCACGGATTCCCTCGTTTCTATCGGCGGTGCTCATTACCTGGGCATTGAATCGTCGGCACACCTTCCCGCAGCGCGGCTTGCAGCGCCGTTCAACCGAAGTATTTTTCTACACCGTCATCCAAAGCGGCGGCGCGCTCATCAATCTGGCGGTCTTCGGTTGTTGTCTCTTCCTATGGCCCCAGCTCGAGCGGGCGCCGGTGATTCCACTGGCCATCGGCGCAGTCGCGGGCTTTGCGTTCAACTTCCTGTTGAGCAGCAAGTGGCTTTACTCACGGCTGCGGCCCGCGAGCGGTTGAGCGAAATGCAGCAGCAAGGTTATAGCGGCGTCGACAATCTCGAAGTGATGCAGGAGGCGGTGAACTACAACCGTTATCTGCTGGAGCTCGTGCGCCACCACGCACCGGCGCACGCCAAGGTGCTGGATTTCGGCGCAGGCGGGGGGCAATTCGCGGCGCCGTTATCGGCACTGGGCCTGGATATCACGGCGCTGGAGCCTGATAGCGGGTTGCAACAGCGCTTACGCGACCAAGGCTTGAATGCCGTCGGCTCGACGGGCGAAATTCTCGACGAGTCGTACGACTATATCTACACGTTGAACGTACTCGAACACATCGACGACGATGCCGCCGCGTTGTGCAGCTTGCGCAGCAAGCTTCGTCCGGGCGGCAAACTGCTGATCTACGTGCCGGCGTTTCAAATCCTCTACACCAGCATGGACGCCAAGGTTGGCCACGTGCGTCGCTACACGCGCGAGATGCTGTCGAGCCGCGTGCGAGCCGCGGGGTTTCGCATCGATCGGGTCGCTTACGCGGACTCGCTTGGCTTCTTTGCAAGCCTGCTGTTCAAGTTGATCGGCAACAAGGACGGCACGGTCAGCCTGGGCGCGCTGAAACTCTACGATCGAGCCATTTTTCCCCTGAGCCGCGCCCTGGATCTGCTGACGCAGCGCTGGTTCGGAAAAAATCTGCTGCTGACGTGCACGCGACTGGAAAACGCACGATGAATAACGGACGAAGCATGCGACCGCTACCCTGGAAGCTGATCGCCCTCTGGCTGCTGGCAAGCGCGCTGGCGGCGCTTTCATGCAGCGTGAACTTTTCCTCGGCGCAGTTGAACGGCGAATACCTGCCCATGGGGAACGATTCTTTCTATCACGCACGGCGCATCCTCGACACGGCGCACGATCCTGGATCGTTCTATCAATTCGACTCGAGGATTCACGCTCCGGAGGGCAGCCTGCTGGTGTGGCCCTGGGGCTATGACTATGCGATGGGGATGATCGTTCGTGGCGCGATGGCCGTGGGCGTGAGTTCCGATCCGATGGCCATCTTGATCTGGATTCCGGTCGCAGCTGTGCTCATTAGCGTCGCGCTCATGATCGCGATCGCGCGCCAGATCGGCCTCTCGCCGTCACTGACGACGGTCGCTGCACTGTGCCTGGCGCTATCCCCAACGACGCAGCTGCTTCATTCCGTCGGCCTCATCGATCACCACTATGCGGAGTTCATATTCATTCTAGCTACGCTGGCGGCCGGGCTCGCCTGGCTGCGTCAGCCAGAAAATCCGACCCGAGCGCTTGCAGCGGCAATCGTCATGGGCCTGGCGCCCGCGATCCACAATGGATTGTTCATCATCCAGTTGCCATTGCTCGTCACATTGTTCGCGATGTGGCTGCAAGGGCGAAGCATGCCGGCGCGCACCAGCGCGATGTTCGGCATCGGACTGCTGGTCACAACGTTGGCAATCCTGGTGCCGTCTCTGCCGTTCCGATTGGGCCATTTCGAGTTCTACACGCTCTCTTGGTTCCACCTTTACATCGCGATGTGCACAGCCATAACCGTGGCGCTGCTGAGTCGAATGACGCCGACACGCAACGGCATTGTGATACTGCTAGCCGTGTGCGCAGTGCTGCTGATCCCCATTGCCGCGCAGGTAGCGATCGCGCGGAGTTTCCTTGCCGGCATGCCGAAAATCCTGCAGATGATCAGCGAGATGCTGCCGCCGTTGCGGGCCGCACGCTTCTACGGTTTCGATTACATCTCGAACTACTACTCCTATCTGCTATGGATCGTGCCGTTGACCGCAGTGCTGTGCGCGTACAAGGCTTATCAGGAGCGCCAGCAGCCACGCCTGCTGTTCTGGATCACCTCTCTAATGGGTCTGGCACTGCTCGTGTCGCAGATTCGTATGCATTACTTCGGCAGTTTCGCGCTGTATCTGCCCTGGCTGACTCTCGTGCAGGAGTTCTGCGAACGCTCGCCGCAACACTCCAAGCGCGCGGTGCTGCTGACCGTGCTGGGAATGTTGATGGTGTATTTCCCGCCATTGCGCCACCAGTTGGTAAAGCCCACTCCGGTCGCCCACGATGTGACGTTCCGGGAAATCCGTCCAATGTTGCAGACACTGGCTAATCGGTGCGCTCAGGACCCGGGCACCGTCCTGGCGGACTCCGACGCAGGTCACTACATCCGCTACTACACCAACTGCACGACGATCGTTAACAACTTCCTGCTCACACCACAGCAGTTCAAGAAAGTTGACGAAGCGATGCACCTGTTCGCGCTGACTGCCCAACAGTTCAAGGAGCTGGCTCCCCCGGTGAGATACGTGCTGGTGCGGCCTATTCAGAACATCAAGCTGTCCTCCACCGGGTTTACGTTCGAGCTCATCGGCGGAGAACCGCAGCGCTTGGCGCAGGACCTGTTCGGCCCCGCGGATACCCTGCCGCCAGAGTTCAAACTCATCCAGGAGGTGCAACTGCCTGAGCTGGACAATACGGTTTACGCGCGGCTCTACGAAGTTCGCCGAGATGCCCGTAGCCAGAAGGCGCCGTCGGCAAACGACGTCGGGGAGTGACACGCTTTGTCACTTACTGGCATGAAAGGCTCATACATCGCCTGATCCGAGCCGGGCACAACGCGGACAATTTCGGAAAAGAGCCTGGGGACTCAGACACTTGGCCAAGTACGAAGTTTTGGCACGCGCCTTGCTAACTCCTACGGCTGCAGGCACCGGGTGCCGCGAGAGTTCCGATTTCATCCCTGAGGAGAGATTGCAAATGTTGAAGCAAGTGCAGAAGGGTTTCACCCTGATCGAATTGATGATCGTGGTCGCGATCATCGGCATCCTGGCGGCCATCGCCATCCCGGCGTATCAGGACTACACGATCCGCTCGCAGGTCTCTGAAGGTCTGACGCTCGCGGCTGCTGCCAAGGCAGCGATTTCGGAGACCTACGCGCAGACGGGTGCTCCTCCGGCTAACCGCATCGAAGCGGGTCTGGGCACGACCGACACTCCGACCGACACGCGCGGCAACTACGTGGGCAGCCTCGCCGTGAACAACGGCGTGATCACGGTCACCTACTCGAGCACGGCTCCCCAGCGCGCCAATTCTAAGATCAACGGCCTGAACATCACGCTCGTGCCGTACGTCAGCCTCGACGATAGCGTTTCGTGGAAGTGCCGCGCTCTCGGCTCGACTGCTTCCCCGACCAGCGTACTGATGGGCGAGGCCAACGGCTCCTCTCCGGCGGCTGCTATCACGGCCGCGAACGTGGTCGGCACCATGCCCGCCAAGTATGCTCCGGCGGAGTGCCGCGCTTAACTAGTGCCGGATTGCAATCCGCATAGTCAAAAGAAGCGCCGCGTAAGCGGCGCTTCTTCTTTGCGAAGTCGCTTCATTTGAATCTGTGACACGCCACTTGTCTTAACTCGATCTGTTTCGATAACAAGGCAACCTGGAACTAACAATTCAATTGCCGGTCATCATGCGCAAGGATCAGTCACTCGCCGCGGACCTGAGCTGGGCTGCCTTGCTAGGCATCCTGTTGCTCGGCATCTCCCATCTGAGACTGTGGGGCGACACAGGTTCGGCAGCCTTCGGCAGCAAAGTCATCGATGCGACGCTTGCTGTGCCGATCATCGGCAGCAAGCTAGGCAGCAACCTCCTGTTGTATGCGCTTGCGCAAGCGGTACTGCATAGCGTCTTCGCGATGCTGTGCGTAGCACTGGGGCACCTGACCAGGTTTGCGTGGAACGATCAGAAAAACTCCAGACGCTCCTGGGCCATCTTGTGGTTCTTAGCCGCAACCGTATGCGTGCTCATCGCGAACGCCACTTGGTATCCCACTTCTTCACTGGGAGACCCCTACGCCAAGGTTGCGGCTGAAAGCTGGAATGGCATCAACCTGCTGACGATCTGCATTGCCCTGCTGTCTGTTGCTTTCATCGCGACGCTTCTGCGCGCCGCCATGCGCCTCACGCTTCCTCCACCGCGTACCTGGATGCGTTGGGCCGTCCCAGCCGTAGCAGTGCCCCTGTTCCTATTTATCGTCGTAAGGCAAGGGCCCGCACAAGCCACTGCACAGGCTGCGGATAAACCAAACATCGTCATCATCGGACTGGACTCGCTGCGCTACGACGCCGTTGGCCGACAACCTGCGCTCACACCGTCCATCGACGCATTTCTGCAAGAGTCGGTTGCCTTCTCGGACGCGACCACGCCGCTGGCGCGCACGTTTCCATCCTGGGTTTCGCTCATCACCGGGCGCCACCCTCACACCACCGGCGCGACCGTCAATCTGTTGCCCCGGCATATCATCAGCACGGGCGAAACCTTACCGCAGATGTTGAGCCGGGCCGGATATCGGTCCGTGTACGCCATCGATGAAGTGCGCTTCTCGAATCTCGATCTGAGCTATGGCTTCGACCAGATGATCGCCCCGAGGATCGGCGCGACCGACTTCCTGCTGGGTTTCTTCGGCGATACGCCGCTGTCGAACGTGGTGATGAACACTCGAATCGGCGCTCTCCTCTTTCCATACACCCACGCCAATCGTGCCGCGGCGTTGACTTATGACCCGGACAGCTTCGTGCGCCGGATAGATCGCGAGCTCGAAGTGCGTGGGCCGACGCTGCTGGCAGTCCACCTGACGCTGGCGCATTGGCCTTACACATGGGCGGGTAGCACGCCGGTCTATCACGACACGCCGAAGAGGAGCCCTCGTGAGGTGTACGAAGAAGCGGTGTTGCGAGTGGATCAGCAGTTCGAGTCCGTTCTCACGATGCTCGAGCGCCATGGCATGCTGGACAATGCGTTGGTGTTCGTGCTGTCTGATCACGGCGAAGATCTTGGCGAAGAAGAGGATGACGCCGGCTCGAAGCTGGACTCGCGCTTCGATCCCGCCCAGCTGTACGGCCATGGCACCAGCGTCTTCTCCAGGCATCAGTATCATGTGGTGCTGGCCGCTCGCGCCTTCGGCAAGGCTTCACTGGAACTGCAGCCGGGCACCGTCGTCGCGGAGCCGGTGTCGCTCGAAGATGTGACGCCCACGCTCGCCGATCTGCTGTCATTGCAACCGGCGCAGCCATTTGACGGTGTATCGTTACTGCCACTGCTACGGCAGGAACCGGCCAGAGGCGCATTTGCAAACAGGATTCGCTTCACCGAAACGGAATTCAACCCGCCCGGCTTCATCATGGGGACGTTTGCAACGCCCAGCGCCCTGCGGACGGCCGCCAGCTTCTACAAGGTAGACCCAGAAACCGACCGAGTTCTGGTGCGCGAAGAGGATCTGGAGATCGTGCTTGAGAAACGGCAGTACGCTGCATTCCGGGGATCGAGGATGGTCGTAGCCTTCCCTTCATCCGATCCTAAAGTCTTGACTTTGGAACCGGGCCTGGTGGATTTGCCGGCTACGAAGCCGACTCCGCTCAGCCGCGCTATGCTCGAGACCGATCCGGACGTGGGGGCGCTCTGGCAGGCGCTTGAAACCCGGTTTCCGGATCTCAGACCCAAGGTCGCCTTTGCCAACGAGTCGCCGCCGTGACCAGGAATGCGCTGTGAAATATGTCACGCAGATTCTGGCGCGGAGTATGAGAACATCCATACCCATTTGACAGTCAACAGCCCGAGTAACTTCGCTGCCCGCTTGCCCATAACCCCATGAGCGAAAACGCCTCCGTCCTCGCACAGCGCCTGGTGCTGCAGGGATTGCCCCAGCGGCTCATTCAGGATGGGCTGGTCGATGAACAGACCATGGCCCAGGCCATGACCGCCGCCAAGGAGAGCGACAGCAACCTGGTATCGCACCTGGTTGCCAAAGGGATCGCCGACGCCAAGGAAATCGCCATCGCCGCGGCCCAGGAGTTCGGCGTGCCGCTGCTCGACCTGGACGCCGTTCAGCTCGACCTCGATGTGGTCAAGCTGGTCTCGGACAAGCTGCTGGCCAAGCACCGCGTGCTGCCGCTGCTCAAGCGCGGCAAGCGCCTGTTCGTCGCAGTCTCCGATCCCACCAACCTGCATGCGCTGGACGAGATCAAGTTCCAGACCGGCCTGTCCATCGAAGCCGTAGTCGTCGAAGACGACAAGCTGCAGAAGATCGCCAACAAGACCATGGAACAGGTCGACACGCAGATGCCTGCGCTGACCGACGACGATCTGGACCTGGAGAATCTCGAGGTCACCGGTGGCGACGATGAGGACAACGCAGCCGCTGCCGGGCGCGACGACGTGGAAGACGCACCCATCGTGCGCTTCGTCAACAAGGTGCTGCTCGACGCGATCAAGCGCGGCGCTTCCGATATTCACTTCGAGCCCTACGAAAAGTCGTATCGCATCCGCCTGCGTCTCGACGGCTTCTTGAAAGAGATCGCCAGCCCGCCGGTGCAACTCGCAGTGAAACTCGCTGCGCGTATCAAGGTCATGTCGCGTCTGGACATTGCGGAGCGCCGCATCCCGCAGGACGGCCGCATCAAGATGCGCATCTCGAAGAATCGCGCCATCGACTTCCGCGTGAGCACCTGCCCCACGCTGTTCGGCGAAAAGATCGTCGCCCGTATTCTCGATCCTTCCAGCGCGATGCTGGGCATCGACGCGCTCGGCTACGAAGAGGCTCAGCGAGATCTTTACCTGAAAACGCTGGCGCAGCCGCACGGCATGATCCTGGTCACCGGCCCGACCGGTAGCGGTAAGACCGTGTCGCTGTACACCGGCTTGAACATCCTCAACAAAGAGGACACGAACATTTCCACCGCCGAGGACCCGGCGGAAATCAACTTGCCCGGCGTCAATCAGGTCAACGTCAATCCAAAAGTCGGCCTGACATTCGCCTCCGCGCTGCGCGCCTTCCTGCGTCAGGACCCGGACGTGATCATGGTCGGCGAAATCCGAGACCTCGAGACCGCCGAAATAGCGATCAAGGCCGCCCAGACCGGCCACCTGGTTCTGTCCACCTTGCACACCAACGACGCACCCAAGACGTTGACCCGTCTGATCGACATGGGCGTGAAGCCTTACGCGATCGCGACCTCGGTGTCGTTGATCATCGCGCAACGCCTGGCGCGCAAGTTGTGCAACAACTGCAAAGTGCCGATCGAGATGCCGCCTGAGGCGCTGCTCAAGGAAGGCTTCACCCAGGAAGAAATCGACGAAGGCATCAAGATCTTCAAGCCGGTCGGTTGCAGCTCCTGCACGGATGGCTACAAGGGCCGTACCGGCTTGTATCAAGTCATGCCGGTGTCCGAAGAAATCCAGCGCATCATCCTGCAGGAAGGCAATGCCGTAGATATCGCCGCGCAGTCGGCTAAAGAAGGCATCTGGGATCTGCGCAAATCGGGTCTGGCCAAGGTGAAGGCCGGCATCACCAGTCTGGAAGAAATCAATCAGTGCACGGTCGAGTGACCGCGCTTACTTGCATAGTCATCGAGCAAGGACCTAGACCATGGCCCAAGTAGCATCCAGCCAGCAGTTCCCATACGTCTGGGAAGGCACGGATAAGAAAGGCAAGCGCATCAAAGGAAAGATGCTCGCTGTGTCCGAAGCAGCGGTGAAAGCCGATCTGCGCCGCCAGGGCGTGCTCGCCAAGAGCGTGCGCAAGGAGATGCAGCTCTTCAAGAGCGGCAAGAAGGTGGATGCCGCGGACATCGCGCTGTTTGCGCGCCAACTCGCCACGATGCTGCAGGCCGGTATCCCGATGGTGCAATGTTTCGACATCATCGGTAACGGCCATGAAAAGCCTTCGATGCAGAAGCTGGTGCTCGCCATCAAATCCGACATCGAATCCGGCACCTCGCTACACGAGGCCTTGGGCAAGCATCCGCTGTACTTCGACGACCTGTTCGTCAACCTGGTGGAAGCGGGCGAACAGGCCGGTGCGCTCGAAACGCTGCTCGATAAGATCGCGACCTACAAGGAAAAGACCGAAGCGCTGAAAAAGAAGATCAAGAAGGCGCTGTTCTATCCCGCGGCGGTGATGGCGGTGGCCGTGATCGTTACCGTCATCCTGTTGATCTTCGTGATTCCGCAGTTCGAATCGCTGTTCAAGGGTTTCGGCGCCGATCTGCCCGCCTTCACGCAGATGGTCATCAACATGTCGAAGTTCGTGCAGGAGAGCGGCATCTATATCGCCCTCGTGGCCGGCGGCGCCGGCTATGCGTTCTTCTATTTCAAGAAGCGCTCGCGGCCGATGCGTCGTGGGCTCGATCGCATGCTCCTCAAGGCTCCGGTGATCGGCCCCATCATGGAAAAGGCAGCAATCGCACGATATGCGCGTACGCTCGCCACCATGTTCGCCGCCGGCGTGCCGCTGGTCGAAGCACTGACTTCAGTCGCTGGAGCAACTGGCAATATCGTCTTTGAAGAGGCCACGCTCAGGATTCGCGACGAAGTCTCTACCGGTCAGCGCCTGCAACGCTCCATGGAATCGACCGGACTGTTTCCCAACATGGTCATCCAGATGATCGCCGTCGGTGAAGAATCGGGCTCACTCGACGCGATGGCCGGCAAGGTCGCGGACTTCTATGAAGCCGACGTGGACGCTGCGGTGGATGCGATGAGCAGCCTGCTCGAGCCGATCATCATGGCCATTCTCGGCGTGCTGGTCGGCGGTCTCGTGATCGCGATGTATCTGCCGATCTTCAAACTTGGCGCGGTGGTGTAAGCTCCTCCGAAGGCTCAATAACAAGCAATCGCCGCGCCCTCCGCCGAGGAGAGGCGCGGCGTTTTTTTAAGCGACAATGCAAGACCTGCTGGGCTCATCCCTATACCTGCTGAGCGCGTCCCCGGTGGCGTGGACCGTGTCGATGCTGGTGCTCGGCCTGTTGGTGGGCAGTTTCCTCAACGTCGTGATCCATCGCCTGCCTCTCATGAAGGACCGGGAGTGGCAGACGGAAGCGCGCGCCATTTTGGGTGCGGACCCCTACGATCCACCACGCGCCGAGACTCAAAAGCAGCAACCCTACAATCTCGTCGTGCCGCGCTCCGCTTGTCCCAAATGCGGTGCCCCGATTACGGCACTACAGAACATCCCGGTCGTCAGTTATCTGTTCCTGCGGGGCGCGTGCGCCAACTGCAAGACGAAGATTTCCATTCGCTATCCCGTGGTCGAGCTGTTCACTGGCGTGCTCTCTGCCGCGGTGGCGTGGAAGTTCGGTTTCACCTGGTACTGCGGCGCCGCGCTGGTTCTCACATGGGCATTGGTGGCGCTGAGCGTCATCGACCTCGACCATCAACTGCTGCTCGATGACATCACGCTGCCGCTGCTGTGGCTGGGTCTGTTGCTCAGCCTGAGAGAGCCGATTGCAAAATTCGGCCTGCCGGTCGACATGCAGTCCAGCATCATCGGCGCTGCAGCCGGCTATCTGATCCTGTGGAGCATCTATCACCTGTTCAAGCTCGCCACCGGCAAGGAAGGCATGGGCTACGGCGATTTCAAATTGCTCGCTGCGCTGGGCGCCTGGCTGGGCTGGCAGTCGCTGCTCGACATCATTCTGGCTTCGGCATCGGTCGGCGCACTGGTCGGAATCGCTTTGATCGTATTTCGCGGGCGCGACCGCAGCCTGACCATTCCATTCGGCCCCTTCCTTGCGGCTGCCGGCTGGATCGCTTTGATGTGGGGCCAGGTTCTGCCAGGCCGGCAGATCCTTACCGGCGGCCCGCCGATATTGCGACTCTGGTAATTGCCGCGGCCGTGGCACGCTCCTACACTTCCGGGCGATGTCATCGTCCACTACAAAAAAATTCCGGCCGCTCCTGATCGGGCTGACTGGAGGGATCGCGAGCGGCAAGAGCGCCGTCGCGGCAATGTTCGCCGAGCTCGGCGCACCGGTGCTGGATACAGATCAAATCGCACGCGATGTAGTGGAGCCCGGGACTCCGACGCTCGCCAGGCTGGTCGAGGCATTCGGCAGTGAGATTCTGGACGCGAACGGTCGTCTCGATCGCGCCCGCATGCGCGCTCGCGTATTCGCCGATCCGGAGCAACGCAAGCGCCTCGAATCAATCACCCATCCGGCGATTCGCGAAGAACTGGCGGCACGAGCGCAGCGCGCCCAAGGCCCCTATCAGATTCACGTCATTCCATTGCTCGTCGAAAGCGGCCGTGGCGACCTGTACGACAGGGTGTTGCTAGTCGACACCAGCGAGGAGGCCCAGTTGAAACGTTTGCTGGCACGCGACGGCTCGAGCGAGGAACAAGCTCGGCAGATTCTGGCGGCACAGGCGTCACGCGAAGACCGCCTCGAAGCCGCCGACGACGTTATCGTCAACACCGGCACCCTGCAGGATCTGCATCAGTTCGTGCAGACTCTGCATCGCAACTACACGGTGCTCTCGGAGCGTATCAACGCTCAGATCTGACCAACCAGTCCTCAGAACTTATAAGACAGCTGGGCGCTCACGATATCGACGGACGATTTCTGTTCGCCGATCAGGAAGCCGCGCGCCAGGACATTGCCGTCGTCCTGATTCAAGGGAACGTCGTCGGCAAACAGATGTGCGTAGCCAAAATCGACCACCCATGCAGCGCCGGGATTCCATTGCGCGCCGATAGCAACCCAGGTGCGCTCCGAATCGGGAAGGCGTGCAGTACGGGTGCTGTCCGGCACGTTCGTTTCATCGAAGGCAACGCCGCCGCGTAGTTTCCATTGATCGTTGAGCTGATACGTCGCACCTACTGCGTAACGCCAGGTATCTTCCCAATGCTCGGGGGTCACTGAGAGCACTTGCCCCGAATCCCGCACGATACGCAACTCCTGGATGCTGCTCCAGCCGGTCCAGGCAATGTCCGCCAGCAACTCGACGCGGCCCATACGGTGATAAAAAGACGCGGTCGCGATGTCCGGCAACTTCAAATCAACGCTGGCTGGCCCGGTCGCGAGGGTGGCGCCTGGCGCGGAAGCTGTTGCGATGATGCCGGCGCCCACTACATTCGTCGTAGTCGGAGCAGTGAAACGAACGCCACCTTCGAGGGTGTAGTCCACCGTGGAGCGATACGACAGCCCCACGCGCGTGTCATCGGAGAATTCGAACAGCACGCCAGCGTTCCATCCCCAAGCGCCGTCATCGCCGCGCACAGCGGTATGGCCCTCGAGATTCTGATTGGCTGCAAGAATCCCCGGCACGGCACCGGGCGACAGCTGCCCGCCCGTGACCAGGGATTGCAAACCTTGGGCAACGACTGCTGTGTAGTTCACCGCATTGGTGAGCTCGGCCTGGATGCGCTGATAGTTCGCGCCGATACCGAAACTCAACTGCTTGTTGGCCCGCCACGAAAGCGAAGGATTGAAGTTATAAGTCTGGATTTCGTTGTTGAGCGCCTGGAAGCGCCCCATCCAGCCGTTGTCATACTCGAGTTTGAGACCGAACGGCGCGTTGATGCCAAACCCGAAGGCGAATTGATCGTTCAGCGGTAACGCGAAATAAGCGGCCGGCACGGCATTCCAGTCACCGGCGTCGCCGCCGTTGCCGCCCAACGTTTGTCCGAGTGCGGCCTGCGAGTTCCGGTTGTGGAATTCCGAGCCGATGAGTACGCCGCTCGCCACTACGAGCAGCTGCGGATCGGTGATCTTCGCCAGGCCCGCGGGATTGTAGAAAATCGTACTAGCGTCGTCGGCGGCCGCCGTCGTTCCAGCGAATGCAGTACCAAGCCTGCTCGCGCTCTGTTCGAGCAACGCGAAGCCGGAGGCAAAGGCGCTGGTGGAGGCGCAACACAGGAGCACGCCCACCGGCAATACGTACCGATGCCGTGTAACTTCGCGACGCACCGCAGACCTGATTTGTTCATTCATGATGATCAACCAGCATGATTTCAGGAGACAAATGCAAGAGAAATGAACGCGCACTCATGGATAGAGTTCCGCGCAACCCGCTGAGGATAGAAATTGCTGAGGGCGATATCGACGTGACAAAGGCACCGGAGACGGTCGCGGATCGTTGCAGGACATGGCCCGCATACGTATCGGCATCTCTGGCTGGCGATATTCGCCCTGGCGCGGCGTGTTCTATCCAAAGGATCTGCCGCAGCGGCTGGAGTTGCATTACGCCTCGCGCGTGCTGCCTACGATCGAAATCAACGGCTCCTTTTATTCCTTGCAGTACCCGAGCAGTTACCAGAGCTGGCATGACGAAACACCGGATGATTTCGTATTCGCGGTCAAAGGACCGCGTTTCATCACCCATATGAAAAAACTTCGCGATGTAGAAACGCCGCTCGCGAACTTCTTCGCCTCTGGCGTTTTCAATCTACGACGCAAGCTCGGACCCATACTCTGGCAATTCCCGCCCAACTTCAGATATGACCGAGAAAAGCTCACAAAGTTCTGTGAGCTGTTGCCGCAAGATACTCGAGCGGCCTTGAAACTCGCCCGAAGGCGCGACTCACGAATGACAGGACGAGCGAAGTTGGCAATCGATGCTCCTCGCCCACTGCGGCATGCGATGGAGATCCGCCACGAGAGCTTTTGCGACACCTCCTTCGTCGATCTGCTCCGTGCATACAACATCGGACTGGTGATCGCGGAAACGGCGAAACGCTTCCCGATGATGCACGACATAACCGCCGATTTCGTGTACATGCGCCTGCATGGAGACAAGACGCTCTACCAAAGTGGTTACAGCAATCGCGCACTGGATAAGTGGGCCAAGCGTATCGAGGCGTGGCATCGTGGCGCCGAACTGCCCAGCACCCAGAAGGTGTCCAAGCGCAAGCCGCCTGCATCGAAGCCGCGCGACGTTTATTGTTATTTCGACAATACCGACGTGAAACTGCGTGCGCCGGTCGATGCACAGACGCTGATCAGAAAGCTGCGCCCGTGAGTGCCTATTTCGCTGTAACCCAGCGACGCTCGATCCAACCGAACACCCACTGCACGAGCAGCGCGAGCAGTGCAGCGGGCACTGCGCCTTCGAGGATCAATCGGGTGTCGTCCAGCCGGATGCCCGTGAGAATCGGTTGACCGTAACCTCCCGCACCGATCAACGCACCAAGCGTCGCCGTTCCCACATTGATCACCGCAGCAGTTCTCACGCCTGCCAACATCGACCGCGCCGCGAGCGGCAACTCGACGTACCGCAGCCTCGCGATGCGTGGCAACCCCAGAGCTTCGGCAGATTCGCGCAGGTCACGTGGAATATCGGCCAAGCCGGTATGCGTGTTCCTGAGAATCGGCAGCACGCTGTACAAGAACAACGCGACGATGGCGGGCGCATAGCCGATGCCCAACCATGGGATCAGGAAGACCAACAGCGCCAGCGCCGGCAATGTTTGCAGAGTATCGGCGATTGCAAACACCACCCGCCCGATACCACGGCGATAGAACGCTACGATTCCGAGCGGTATCGCAACGAGCACAGCCAGCCCCAGCGAGATACCGACCATGGCCAGATGCTCCTGCGTCCGCTGCCAGATGCGGGCGAAGCGCGATTTCACTTTCGCTTCGACACTGACATCTAGTCGATCGCGCAGAAAGCTTGCAGCGATTCTCGCCTCGGGCTCTCGCTCCAGCGCAGCCCGCGCGTTCAACTTCGTCATGGTCATTTCGTCGATATGTCCGGCGAGTCGATTCAACGACTGTCGAACCGCATCGGGCACGTCGTCACGGCACACAATGATGGCGTCGTAGACCGGAAAGAAACTGGCGTCGTCTACCAGCGTCGTCAAGTCATAGTGGACGATCTCCGCATCCGTGGAATACAGATCCGTCAGATCCAGCGATCGGGATTCGATCCCGCGGTAGGCCAGATCATGCGCCAGGCCACGCACATCCTGTTGAGGCAAACGATAGTACGCCCGGATGCCGGGCCATCCGTCCGCACGTTCCATGAACTCGTTGCTGAAGCCGAACCGCAGCGCCGGATGTTCCGCGAGCTGCGACATCCGCGTAATGCCCAGCTCCGCCGCACGATCACGCCGCATGCCCAGCACGTAGGTGTTGTTGAAACCTAGCGGCTGCGACGTCCAGATCGATTGCCGTTGGAGGGTGGCGCGCAAGTCGGCGTCGCTCTGGATGTTCTGATTCGAGAAGATTTCGGTGCGCAGCGTCCCCGTGTATTCGGGGTAGCACTGAATATCACCGCGGATCAGCGCGCTCCATAGCACACGCGTGCCGCCGAGCTGGCGCCGATGCTGCGCGTTGAACCCGGCCTCCTCGGTCAACTGAGTGGCGATCTCGCCAAGGATCACCGACTCGGTAAATGCCTTGGAGCCGATGACAGTGGTCGCCGTATGCGCGATCGAACTGAAGCTCAGCACGGCAACCATCAGAATGGCGGACAGCAGACGCGACTCAGTCATCGAGCGCCTCTGCATGCAGCCCGCGCTGCGCCTTCACGAAGTCACTGACGAACTGCTCTGCGGGCGCATCGATCAGATCTCGATAACTGCCTCGCTGAACGATCCTTCCTTCCCGCATCAATACGATGTTCTGCGAGAAGAACGCCGCTTCCGCCATATCGTGCGTCACCAACAGCACAGACTTTTTCAGGCGTTGAAACAGACGGCGCAGATCTTCCTGCAACCCATGCCGCACCATGGGATCGAGCGCACCCAGGGGCTCGTCCAGCAGCAAGACCGCGGGATCGAGCATCAACGCACGCATCAAACTCACACGCTGCCGCTGGCCGCCGGAGAGATGGTTGGGAAATCGATCCAGCGCATCGCGGGGCAGTTGCACCAACTCCGTCAGTTCCGCGACTCGGCCCGCGATCCACTGCCGGTCACGTTTCAGAAAGCGAGCGGCCAACGTCACGTTATCCACTGCGCTCAAGTGAGGGAACAAGCCGCCAGACTGGATCACGTAACCGATACGGTGGCGAATCTCGAGCAGATTGTCCGGGGCCAGTGCACGGTCGGCGACGAACACCGAGCCCTGTTGAGGCCATACCAATCCGGCCGCGAGCTTCAGCAGTGTCGATTTGCCACATCCGCTCGGCCCGATCAGCGCGACCGTCTCGCCCGCCTCGACCCGCAACGTGACGTCATCCACTGCGACGGCGTGCGTATAGCGGTGGGTAACGTGTTCGAAGGCGATGGCGCAGCTCATGAGCATGCAAGCTTAAAGCAAAGCTCGCATCCCTCCCACCTGGCAAACCATGCCAGCCGCCGTCAGATTGCATATGCGCCGGCCGAGGCAGACACTTGCCAACCATGGCTGACATCCCAAGCATTGCCGCGTCGGTCGGCTCGTTGAAACAACACCTCGAGACCCACCGCTACATCTGCTCCGACCAGATCGCCACCGCGGTGTATCTCGCCTATCACCTGCGCAAGCCCGTTCTGATCGAGGGTCCGCCCGGCGTGGGCAAGACCGAGCTCGCCAAGACCACCGCCGAGATGTTCGAGCTGCCGCTGATCCGCCTGCAGTGCTACGAAGGGCTGGACGAAGCCAAGGCGCTGTATGAATGGAAGTACGGCAAGCAATTGTTATACACGCAGGTGCTCAAGCAGACTCTCGATGAAGTTCTGCAGGGCGCGAAAGGTTTCGCCGAGTCCGTCAAGCGCCTGCATGAGTTCGGCGATATCTTTTTCTCCGAGGAGTTCCTCGAGGCCAGACCGCTGCTGAAGGCGCTGCGCGAGGAGCACGGCTGCGTGCTGCTCATCGACGAGGTCGACAAGTCCGATCACGAATTCGAATCGCTGCTACTGGAAATCCTGTCGGACTATCAAGTGTCGATTCCGGAAATCGGCACCGTCAAGGCGCGGAGCACGCCGCCGCTCGTCTTCCTGACCAGCAACAATACGCGCGAAATTTCCGATGCGCTCAAACGCCGCTGCCTGCATCTGTACATTCCATTTCCAGACATCGCACTGGAACAACGCATCGTCAATGCGCGTGTCCCGGAGATCGCTCCCGAGCTGCGGAAACAACTGGTTCGATTCATTCACGATCTGCGCGAGCTGGACCTGAAGAAGGTGCCGTCGATCAGTGAGACCATCGACTGGGCGCGCACCCTTCTCCTGCTGCATGCGGATCGGCTCGACTCCGAGCTGGTGCGTAACACCATGAACGTGATCCTGAAGTTTCAGGAAGACATCGAGAGCGTACAGCCCGAGCTGCGCAGCCTGACGGACAAGGCGCTCCGGTCCTGACGAGCTCGAAGTCATGGATCAGCTGCTGACCAATTTCATTCGCGCCCTGCGCAACGCCGATGTGCGCATCTCCACCGCGGAAACGCTCGACGCGTTCAGCACGGTGCAGCTGGTGGGTTATCGGGATCGGCAACTGCTCAAAGACAGCCTCGGTCTGGTGCTGCCCAAGACACAGGACGAGAAGGCCGCATTCGATACCTGCTTCGATCAGTTCTTCTCGTTTCGCGAGCGCTCACCCCTGCCTGCGTCGGACACGCTGAATGGCGGCGACGCCAGCGCAGCCGAAAGTGCGGACGGCGCGCAGCCCAGCAATGCCGATGCGGGCGGCAGTGGCGAGCCACAAGGTCAACGCACCGGCGGTCAAGGTGCGGATGCCGCCACAGAGGTGATTTCCGAAATCACAGGCGAAGTCGAAGCGCTCGGCAAAGGCGAGATTTCCGAAGCTCGCTCCGCGCTCGGCCAGCTGCTCACGCGGGCGAATACGATCGAAGTCAACATGGCGATCGCGGCCGCCGGCCAGCAAGTGAATGTTCATGAGATCGAGTTGTTCACTCAAAAGGGCGTGTATACCCGGCGCATTCTCGAAGCGATGGGTCAGGCAGCGCTTCAACAGGAAATATTCACACTGACCGGCAGCGACGCGATTCCGGATCGGCGCCTCTCTCAGGACCTCGGCCGGCGTCGCGAGTGGTTACGCGAGCGCGTCCGTGACTACGTCGAACATCAGTTCCTGTTGCACGCCGATGTCACCGGTCGACGGCTGCGTGAAAGCCTGTTACGAAACCTGAGACTCTCGAGCCTGGAGCAGCGTCATTACCGCCTGCTTCAGGATCTCGTTCAGCGCATGGCGCGCAAGCTGGTCGCTGCCTATTCGCGCAGGCGCAAGGTATTTCGCCGCGGCCAGCTGCACGTTCCTCGCACCCTGCGCCGGAATCTTAAGTACGACGACGCGATTTTCGATCTGCAATGGAAATCGGTGAAGACCGATCAACCCAAGGTCTTTGCGATCTGCGATGTGAGCGGCTCGGTCGCGAACTACGCGCGCTTCATGCTGATCTTCCTGTACAGCCTCAAGGAAGTACTGCCGAAAGTTCGCTCGTTCGCCTTCTCATCCGACCTCGGCGAAATCTCCGACCTGTTCGCACGCAACGACATCGACGATGCGATCGCGCTGGCCCTGCGCCAGTATGGCAGCGGTTCGACAGACTACGGCCAGGCGCTCACCGATTTTCGCAAGCTGTGCCTCGACGAAATCGACCGGCGCACCACAGTCATCATCCTCGGCGACGCACGTAACAACTACGGCGACGCGCGCACCGATGTGCTCAAAGAGATCTACGATCGCTCACGTCGCGTCATCTGGCTCAACCCCGAGCCACGCCCGATGTGGAACACCGGCGACTCGGAGATGCGGCACTACTCACCGTATTGTCACCAAGTGGACGAGTGCAGCACGCTGACTCAGCTCGAACGCGTGGTCAGCCGCCTGCTGCAATCACATCGGTGACAACGTTTCCGGCCGCGAATCGGCTCGCACTCCACACGAGCGAATGGGTGCGACTCCAGAAGCATGCTATCCCGCTATGCGGAGCCATTCCGCGCGTGCTCGGCTCTGTCCAACACTCTCGTGTAACTTCTCTTCGGTGAACCCCGCCGTACCGAGCCGACGACAACGGCTTTTCTCCTGTACCAACTGCCCGGCTTTCGAAACTCCACAGCCAGCAAGATGCCATTTCGGAAAGTGACGCTCGGGTTTCCCGTCCACCTCCATATGAGCCTCGAACAATGCATCTTGAAACTCGTCGTGACCTATTGCCCTCAGTTCCGCGCCCCGATAGAAGCGCAGAACGTTGATTCGGCCTTGCGGTATCCTTTCTATGAAAAATGGGCACCTCAGCTGCTGCTCGATCGATATGCGGATATCGGGCGACATACTCTCCACGAGCGCTCCAATGACCAGTTGCTCATGCGCTTTCAGGCGCCAGCTACCATCTCCCGAGAGGAAGTGAAACAGATCCCAACATCGCAGCAACATCTCTCGAATTGGCACGGATTTCGCCTCTTCAACAACCGCAGTCAGATGTATGCATGACGGCAGCGTCGCGACATGCTTCCACCCTATCGGACGATCGCGAAGCGATCGATGATCACCCCGCCGCCTTGTTCTGCTGTTTCACCACACTCGTGGCCATCGCGATCATCGAAGGAATATCGCTGAGGGTCGCCGGTACGATCAGCGTGCTCGACGCCTCGTCCGCCAGCTTCCCGAACTGCTTCACGTATTCTTCGGCGACGCGCAGTTGCATGGCCTGCATGCCGCCTGGGCTGTCGAGTGCTTCACCGACGCGCTTCAAGCCTTCCGCCGTAGCGGTGGCAATCGCCATGATGGCCTGGGCCTGACCCTGCGCTTCGTTGATCTGCTGCTGCTTCGTAGCCTCGGACTGCTTGATCACCCGCTGCTTGTCGCCCTCGGCCTGGTTGATCTTGGCGTCGCGATCGCCTTCGGATGTGAGCACCACCGCGCGCTTCTCTCGTTCGGCGCGCATCTGCTTTTCCATCGCGTGCAGCACGTCCTTGGGCGGATTGATGTTCTTGATCTCGTAGCGCAGGACCTTCACGCCCCAGGCGTTGGAGGCATGATCCAGTTCGCTGACGACGTTCGCGTTGATCGTGGCGCGCGCTTCGAACGTGCGGTCGAGATCGATCTTGCCGATCTCGCTACGCAGGGTCGTCTGCGCCAGCTGGATGATGGCGAAACGATAGTTGGTGATGCCGTATGACGCATCGCGCGCATCCAGCACCTGCAGATACAACACGCCGTCGACGCCGACCTGCACGTTGTCCTTGGTGATACACACCTGCTCGGGAATATCGAGCGCCTCTTCCTTGAGCGTATGTTTATAGGCGATGCGCTCGACGAACGGCACCAGGATGTGAAAGCCCGCCTGCAGGGTCCGGCTGTACCGGCCGAGCGTTTCGACGACGAACGCGCTCTGCTGAGGCACGACGATCGCCGTCTTCATCAGGACGATGACGACCAGCACGAAGATAGCCAGCACCACGTACATGGTTGAGCTCACGAGAACCTCCAGGTTTTAGTAAATATTCGCAGGAAGACGCGTCAGGCAGCCGCGCGCACCATCAGGATCAGGCCATCGATGCTGGCGATCACGGCTTCGCGCCCGGCTTCGATCGGTGCGACATCGACATTGCGCGCAGTCCAGGAAGAACCGCGATAGTCGACGCGGCAGGTTTGAGAGGGCTCCAGCCGCACCGGGACGGTGACCCGGTCGCCGACCGTCAGGCGCTGCTCGACATGGCCGGTGCGACTGCGCACGAGCTCATAGGCGCGCTTGCGAAACGTGAGCATCGAAACGACGGCGAGAACGGAAAGCGACAGCCACTGGGCCCAATCGGGCATATCCAGACCGGCCAGGCCGAGAAAGCCGATGATGGCGGCGGAGATGCCGAAGAACACGAGGTAGAACTGCGCATCGAGCAGGAACATCTCGAACGCGAGCGAGATCGCGGCGACAATCATCCAGGCCCACCAAGCCATGCCGGTCCCCTCCTTTGCAGCTGTGCAGATCTTACCAGGGACCGGCGAAATCGCCCGCATGCTCACCGGCAGTGGACCGCGATTGACCGGTGGAAAAAGAAAAAGCCCCGCGAAGCGGGGCTTTTCCAGGTGCGGACAGAGTAAGTGTCGAGGACGGACTGACGTCCGTCCCGCGAGGTAAGTGTCGAGGACGGACTGAAGTCCGTCCCGCGACTCTCTTACATGTCCATACCGCCCATGCCACCCATGCCGCCGGGGGCGCCGTGAGCATGATCGGCCTCGTCCTTCGGGGCTTCGGCGATCATCACTTCGGTCGTCAGCAGCAGGCCGGCCACGGAAGCGGCGTTCTGCAGGGCCAGACGCGTCACCTTGGTCGGATCCAGGATGCCCAGCTCGAGCATGTCGCCATACTCGCTGGAAGCAGCGTTATAGCCGTACGTGCCCTTGCCTTCCTTCACCTTCGCCAGCACCACAGCGGCGTCTTCGCCGGCGTTGGTGACGATCTGACGCAGCGGCTCTTCGATCGAGCGAGCCAGGATGCGGATGCCGAAGGCCTGATCTTCGTTCTTGCCTTCCAGCTTCTCGACAGCCTTCTGCGCACGGATCAGCGCCACGCCGCCGCCCGGAACCACGCCTTCTTCAACGGCAGCGCGGGTCGCATGCAGCGCGTCTTCGACGCGAGCCTTCTTCTCCTTCATTTCGATCTCGGTGGCAGCGCCGACCTTGATCACGGCAACGCCGCCAGAGAGCTTGGCAACGCGCTCCTGCAGCTTCTCCTTGTCGTAGTCGCTGGTGGCTTCTTCGATCTGCTTGCGGATCTGATCGACGCGACCCTTGATGTCGCTGTTCTTGCCCTTGCCGTCGATGATGGTGGTGTTTTCCTTCTCGACCACGATCTTCTTCGCTTCGCCGAGGTCGTTCAGCGTCGCCTTCTCGAGCGACAGACCGACTTCGTCGGAGATCACGGTGCCACCGGTCAGCACGGCGATGTCCTGCAGCATGGCCTTACGGCGATCGCCGAAGCCCGGAGCCTTCACGGCGGCAACCTTGACGATGCCACGGATGGTGTTGACGACCAGCGTCGCCAGGGCTTCGCCTTCGACGTCTTCGGCGACGATCAGCAGCGGACGGCCGGCCTTCGCGATGCCTTCCAGCAGCGGCAGCATTTCGCGGACGTTGGAGATCTTCTTTTCGTACAGCAGGATGTACGGGTTGTCGAGCTCGGCAGTCTGGTTCTGCTGGTTGTTGATGAAGTACGGCGAGAGATAGCCGCGGTCGAACTGCATGCCTTCGACCACATCCAGCTCGTTCTGCAGACCCGAGCCTTCCTCGACGGTGATCACGCCTTCCTTACCGACCTTTTCCATCGCATCGGCAATGGTCTTGCCGATCGACTCGTCGGAGTTCGCGGAGATCGTGCCGACCTGCGCGATCGCCTTCTGATCCTTGCAGGGCTTGGAGAGCTTCTTCAGCTCTTCGACGGCAGCGGCGACGCCGGCGTCGATGCCGCGCTTCAGATCCATCGGGTTGGCGCCGGCGGCAACGGCCTTGAGGCCTTCGCGCACGATCGCCTGGGCGAGCACGGTGGCGGTGGTGGTGCCGTCGCCAGCTTCGTCGGAGGTGTTGGAAGCGACTTCCTTCACCATCTGCGCGCCCATGTTCTCGAACTTGTCCTTCAGCTCGATTTCCTTCGCGACCGACACGCCGTCCTTGGTGACGGTGGGGGCGCCGAAGCTCTTCTCGAGCACCGCGTTGCGGCCCTTGGGGCCGAGCGTGGCTTTGACCGCGTTCGCCAGGATGTTCACACCCTTGAGCATGCGCGCGCGGGCGTCATCGCTGAAACGTACTTCTTTAGCTGCCATATGATTAAACCTCTATGCGAATTCTTGACTGGGAGGGCGAGAGAGAATGTCTGACGACATTACTTCTCGATCACGGCCATGACGTCTTCTTCACGCATGACCAGCAGCTCCTCACCGTCGACCTTCACTTCGGTGCCGCTGTACTTGCCGAACAGAATGTTGTCGCCGACCTTGACGTCGAGCGCACGCACTTCACCGTTCTCGAGGATCTTGCCCTTACCGACGGCAACGACCTTGCCCTTGATCGGCTTCTCGGTCGCCGAGTCCGGAATCACGATGCCACCAGGAGAGGTGCGCTCCTCTTCCAGACGCTTGATGATCACGCGATCGTGCAGGGGACGAATCTTCAGTTTCTCGGCCATAGCTCAAACCTCGGCAAAGCTAGTTTGCGATTGGGTTGCTGTGTCTGGAGCCGGCGTGCGCCGGCATGTTCGAATCGTGGCTTGGGTGGGGGCCAGGTCGATCGATGATCTCGTTAGCACTCACCCCAGGCGGGTGCTAATAATAGGCACCGAAGGGGATATTTCAAGTCGAATTTGGCGCTTTCGATGACCCCCATGCAGTTGCCGAGGCACTGCCATCGGGACCTGCAATTGGCTATGCTGCGCGGCGCACCCAGTGAGAGTAACTCCATGACTGAGCGAGTGATTGTTGCTCTCTCGAGCTGCCCGGACGAGGCCACGGCCCGGCGTCTGGCGGAAGCTTTCGTCAGTGAGCGGCTGGCCACCTGCGTGAATCGGGTGACTGGCATGGCTTCGACCTACATCTGGGACGGGGCTCTGCGGGACGACCCTGAGATTCTGTTGATCATCAAAACGACGGCCGCACGGCTGAACGCGCTGGAAGCGCGGCTGCAGGCTTTGCACCCTTACGAATTGCCGGAACTGCTGGTCCTGCCGGTGCAGGGCGGGAACGAACGCTATCTGGAATGGGTCCGAACCGGTGGCCAGCATTCCGACGGCCAGCCCTCCGGCGCGGGCGAGAACTCTGAAGGCGGATAACTTGAACATCGACAGGCATGGATCTGGATTGATGAGCCGGCTCGCAGCAGCAGCCCTCGCCTGGCTGGCGCTCGCCCCACCGGCGCTGGCCAAGGAAGAGTTCTTGCCGCCGCAGCAGGCGTATCGCTACACCATCGATGCCGATGGCGAGCGCATCGTGGTCAACTGGCAGGTCGCGCCGGGCTACTACCTCTATAAGAGCAAGATGGGCGTGGCCTCGACCATGGCAGGCGTGCAACTCGCCGAGCCCGCCTGGCCCAAAGGCGAAGATCACAGCGACGAATACTTCGGCACGCAGGAAATCTATCGGGGCAAGGTCGCCGTGCCGGTTGCCTTCACGGTGCAAGGCGCCGAGCGCCCGAAGAAACTCGCGCTCGAATTGAAACTGCAAGGGTGCGCCGATGCCGGCCTGTGCTACCCGCCGCAACGCTGGAAGACCGAGATCGATCTGCCTGCGGCCGCGAGCAAGAGCGGCGGCGGCTTCAGCTCGCTGTTCAAGTCGAAATCCACGGCGCCCGGCGCCACTCAACGCCAGGACGACTTCCTGCCGCCCGACGAGGCGTTTCGTTTCGGCGCCGGCATGGAACAGCCCGGCTCGGTGGCCCTCACCTGGGTGATCGCCGACGACTACTACATGTATCGGGATCGCATCCAGGTCACGACCGAGGATCCGGGCGTGACGCTGGGCCAGCTGCAGTTGCCCCAGGGCAAGATGAAGAATGACGAGAACTTCGGCAACACCGAGGTTTATTACGAGGTGCTGGAAGCTTCGCTGCCGATCGCGCGCCCGGCGGGTTCCGGCGGTACGTTGAATCTGAAGGTGACCTATCAGGGCTGCGCCGAGGGCGGGCTCTGTTACAACCCCATCACCAAGAATGTTTCTCTGGACCTGCCGCCCTCGGATCAGGCGACCAGCCTGCCCGCCAATACGCAACCAGGTGCGGCTTCTGCACCGAGCGCGAAGTCCGAAGCGCCAGTGACCGAGCAGGCCTTTCTTGCTCGCATCCTGCGAGAAAGCAGTCTGCCGGTGATGTTTGGATTCTTCTTCGTGGCAGGCCTCGGGCTGTCGTTCACCCCCTGCGTGTTGCCGATGATTCCGATCCTCTCGGGCATCATCGTTGGCCAGGGCGGCACCGTGACTCCGGGACGCGGTTTTTCGCTTGCATTCACGTATGTGCAAGGCATGGCGCTGACTTACGCCGCAGCCGGCGCCGCGTTCGTGCTCGCATTCAAACAAGCACCGCAGGCTTTCTTCCAACAGCCCTGGATCATCGGCTTGATGACATTGCTGTTCGTCGTACTGGCGCTGGCGATGTTCGGGGCCTTCACACTGCAGCTGCCCAGCTCGTTGCAGACGAAGCTCACCAACGTCAGCAACCAGCAGAAGTCCGGCACCTATGTAGGCGTGTTCGTGATGGGCGCATTGTCGGCGCTCGTGGTGACTGCCTGCGTGGCTCCGGCCCTGATCGCTGCACTTACCGTCATTAGCCAGACGGGCGAGATCGCGCGCGGCGCCGGCGCCTTGTACGCGACCGGGCTCGGCATGGGTGTGCCGCTGTTGGCCGTGGGCGCATCCGCCGGCTCGCTGCTGCCAAGAGTCGGACCGTGGATGGATACCGTGAAATCGCTGTTCGGCGTGCTGTTCCTGGCCGTTGCGATCTATCTGGTCACGCCGCTGCTGCCCGATGCCGCAGTGATGCTGTTGTGGTCGCTGCTCGCGGTGCTCTCCGGCTTCTGGGTGTTCTCGCTCAAGGCCCGCGATGGCAATCCAGTCGCGGCGCCGCTGCGAGCCCTGGGCCTGGTCGCCTTGGTCTACGGCATTCTGCTGTTGATCGGCACGGCATCGGGCAGTAAGGATCCGCTGAAACCGCTGGATCGCCTGGCTGCAGGAGGCGGTGGCGGGGGCACGCAGGAACATGTGCTGGCCTTCCAGCGCATCAAGAGCGTCGCCGATCTGGAAAACGCCATCGCCTCGGCGAGTGCGGCCGGCAGGCCGGTGATGCTCGATTTCTATGCGGACTGGTGCGTCTCGTGCAAAGAGATGGAGAAGTACACCTTTCCGGATCCAGGCGTGCAGTCGGCGCTCGCCAACGCAGTGCTCCTGCAGGCGGATGTGACCGCCAACGACGAGGCCGACAAGGCATTGATGAACCGCTTCGAGATCTTCGGGCCGCCAACCATCGCCTTCTACAGCGCCGACGGAGTCGAACGTGAAGACTTCCGGCTGGTAGGATTCGTGCCCGCCGAGCGCTTTCGGGATCATGTGAAAGCCGCTTTCGGCAGCTGAAGCGCATTGTCATTCGTTCGCGGCAGGCAGCCGCCTCTGGTCGAGACCTGATATGAAACCCATCGGATACGTCGTGGTCGCCCTCGTTGCGGCGGCCGCAGGCTTCGGCATCTATCAATTCGCGCTCGCACCTCACGCAACCACGGAGCAAGCAGCGGCGACGCTGCCGGCCTCGCCAGCTGAAGACGAGATGGCGGAGGGCTACGACTCGCTTCCCGAAACGCTGCCCGATTTCACGCTCGCCAATCTCGAAGGCCAGCCGCAATCCATCCGCAGCTGGACCGGCAAGTCGATGATCATCAACTTCTGGGCGACCTGGTGCGCGCCCTGCCGCCGTGAGATTCCGCTGTTGAAGAAGATTCAGGCCGAACATGGCGCGGAAGACTTCCAGGTCGTCGGCGTGGCCGTGGATTTCCGCGATGACGTGCTGAAGTACGCCAAGGAGATCGGCATCGACTATCCGCTGCTGATCGGCGAGGAAGACGGGCTCGATGCGGTGACCAAGTTCGGTCGCGGCTCGCTGGGCTTTCCGTTCACGGTATTCACCGACAATCAGGAGCGCCTGGTGCTGTTCCATCTCGGCGAACTGCATCCGGAACAGGCCGAGGTGATGCTGGCGACGGTGCGCCGGGTCAATGCCGGCGAACTGACGCCAGCGGCCGCTCGTGCCGTTGCGGCCAAGCAACTGCAGGAATTGCCCCAGGCCAAGGAGTAAAACTGGCCGACACCGTCGAATCAGCTATGATGCGTGCCCGGTTTTTGAGCCTCGGCCGCACTTTGGCGTGTCTGGCCGCTTACTGAGCCGATCAGGCGCCATCTGGCCCGCTGTTGCGGTTTCGCCCCGGAATGCTCCCGATCGGGACGCGAACGGATGCAATCGTGGCGCAAATCATCGCCAAATTGCGCCCAATCTGGTTAAACTCGCCGCCATCTTCGGTAAAGTGAATTTGGCGCGTCAACTCCTGCATGGCACATCTGCTGCTTCTCAATGGCCCCAACCTGAACCTGCTCGGCACGCGCGAGCCGGGGACCTATGGGTCCGTGACGCTGGAGCAGATCGTGAACCGTGCGAGCCAGCTGGCGGCGGAGGCCGGCCACCATCTGTCGGCCTTCCAGAGCAATGCCGAGGCTGAACTGATCAGCCGCATTCACGAAGCGCCGGCCTCGCACGTGGCCTGCATCATCTTCAATCCCGCAGCTTTCACCCACACCAGCGTGGCGCTGCGCGATGCGTTGCTGGGCGTGAAGATTCCTTTCATCGAAGTACACCTGAGCAACGTGCATGCGCGGGAGCCTTTCCGCCATCACTCGTACTTCTCCGACATTGCCATCGGCACGATTACGGGGCTGGGCGCCTTCGGGTATGAGCTGGCGCTGCGCGCAGCGGCCAACTACCTGACCCTGCCACGTAAGTAACAGCTTTTTTTCGCAGTCTTTCCGCGCTCTCGCAGGAAAAGAACAAGAGGATCCGCATGGATATTCGCAAGGTCAAAAAACTCATCGAACTGCTCGAGGAATCCGGCATTGCCGAGATCGAGATCAGCGAGGGTGAGGAGTCGGTGCGCATCAGCCGCTATCCGCAGGGTGGCGCTCCAGCGCCGGTCGTGCACTACGCAGCGCCGCCGGTTGCAGCTCCGGTCGCAGTGGCAGCCCCTGCCGTTGCGGCGCCGGTAGCAGCCGCTGCTCCGAGCAAGGCCGATCACACCGTCACGGCGCCGATGGTCGGCACGTACTACTCCGCCGCCTCGCCGGGCGCGAAGCCGTTCGTCGACATCGGCAGCGAGGTCAACGTCGGCGACACGCTGTGCATCATCGAAGCCATGAAGATGATGAACCAGATCGAGTCCGACAAGTCCGGCCGCGTCACGGCGGTGCTGGTGAAGAACGGCGACCCGGTCGAGTTCGGCCAGCCGTTGTTCATCATCGAGTGATCGAGCGCGCGGTAAACCACCAACATGTTGGAAAAAGTAGTTATCGCCAATCGCGGCGAGATCGCGCTAAGGATTTTGCGCGCCTGCCGTGAGCTCGGCATCAAAACCGTCGCTGTGCACTCCACAGCCGACTTCAATCAAAAGCACGTGCTGCTCGCAGACGAATCGGTGTGCATCGGCCCACCCTCGTCCAAAGAGAGCTATCTCAACATGCCGGCGATCATCAGCGCCGCGGAAGTGACCGACTCGGTCGCGATCCATCCCGGCTACGGCTTCTTGTCGGAGAACGCGGACTTCGCCGAGCGCGTGGAGAAGAGCGGTTTCATTTTCGTCGGCCCGAAGCCCGAAGTGATTCGCATGATGGGCGACAAGGTGTCGGCCATCCGCGTGATGAAAGCAGCCGGCGTGCCTTGCGTGCCCGGTTCGGGCGGCCCGCTTGGCACCGATCCCGATGAGAACTTCCGGATCGCGCGCGAGCTCGGCTATCCCGTCATCATCAAAGCTTCCGGCGGCGGCGGCGGCCGCGGCATGCGCGTCGTGCACAGCGATGCAACGTTGATCAATGCGATCAACGTGACGCAGGCCGAAGCGTTGGCCGCGTTCGGCAACGCCGAGGTCTACATGGAGAAGTTCCTCGAGAAGCCGCGTCACATCGAAATCCAGGTGCTCGCCGACAACTACGGCAACGTGGTTCATCTGGGCGAGCGCGACTGCTCGCTGCAGCGTCGTCACCAGAAGGTGATCGAAGAAGCGCCCGCTCCAGGCATCACGCCGAAACAGCGCAAAGCCATCGGCGATCGCTGCGTCGCCGCCTGCCGCGAAGTGGGTTATCGCGGCGCTGGCACGCTCGAGTTCCTGTATCAGGACGGCGAGTTCTATTTCATCGAGATGAACACGCGCGTGCAGGTGGAGCATCCGGTGACCGAACAGATCACCGGCATCGACATCGTCAAAGCACAGCTGCGCGTCGCCTCGGGCGAGCGCCTGCCCTGGACTCAGAACGACATCCAGATCCGCGGCCACGCCATCGAGTGCCGGATCAACGCCGAAGATCCGAAGGGCTTCATTCCTTCGCCCGGTCCGGTGAAGCTGTTCCATGCGCCGGGTGGCCCGGGCATTCGCGTCGACAGCCATCTATACAGTGGTTACACGGTGCCGCCTTACTACGATTCGATGATCGGCAAAGTCATCGCGTATGGCGAGGATCGGGACACCGCGATCGCACGCATGAAGAATGCGTTGTCGGAAATGGTCATCGAAGGCATCAAGACCAACATCCCGCTGCACCAGGAGATCTTCAATCACGCCGCCTTCAAGGCGGGCGGTTTGGATATCCATTACCTGGAACGTCGTCTCGGAATCAAATAACCGGTCATGCCCTTCCTGCAGCTCATCCTTCCGATCGGCGCAGCCGACCCTGCGCCGTACGAAGATGCGCTGCTGGCGGCCGGCGCTTCCTCCATCACGCTCGAGGACGAAGGAGACGATCCCGTCCTCGAACCCCTTCCTGGAACGACACCGCTGTGGCCGCGCGTCCGAGTCAAAGCGCTGTTCGACGGCGAAGCGGATCGCGACGAGATTCTGCTGGTATTGGCTGCCGAGCTGAGCGGCGCACTGAGTGAGCCACTGAGCCGCGTCGCTTTCGAAACGCTTGCGGATCGCGCGTGGGAACGCGAGTGGCTGAAAGATTTCAAGCCCATGCGTTTCGGGCGACGGCTGTGGATCTGTCCCGGCGGGCAGCAGCCCGACTCCGAACAATTGCGCGACAGCCCGTCGCCCATCCTGATCGAACTGGACCCCGGCCTGGCATTCGGCACCGGCACGCACCCGACGACGGCGCTGTGCCTGGAATGGCTCGACACCGCCGCGGTGGCCGGCGCCCGCGTAATCGATTTCGGCTGCGGCTCGGGCATCCTCGCCATTGCCGCCGCCAAGCTCGGGGCCGCCGAGGTGCTGGCGATCGACATTGATCCGCAAGCGCTGCTGGCAACCAACGACAATGCTGAACGCAATGGCGTCGCGCACCTGATCGGCGCACGGCTGTCGGACGGCGCGAGCGTCCCGCCGGTCGATATTCTGCTGGCCAACATCCTTGCCGGGCCATTGGAGAGCCTGGCGCCGAGCTTCGCGACCCAGGTCCGCGCCGGCGGCCGGCTGGTGCTGTCGGGAATTCTGCGGAATCAGGCGGAAGCTGTGGCAACCACGTATGCGCCGTGGTTTGATATCGCCCCCGTCGTCGTCCGGGACGACTGGGTGCGCCTCGACGGCGTACGCCGGCCGAGCTCACCCCAGACCTGATCGAACTTCGCGATGCCCTAGCATGCTGACTCAGTGTCCCAGCTGCCAGACGACCTTTCGTGTCACGAGCGAGATCCTTCGGGTCGCGCACGGTCAGGTTCGTTGCGGCCGCTGCCAGACACAGTTCGATGCACTCGAGCGTCTGATCGAAGAGACCGACGACGGCGAGATCGAAAGCGGTCAGTTCATGCGCCCGCCGCGCGCCATTCCGCAACCGCCGCCACCTCCCGGACAGATCGAAGTCGAAGAGCCCGTCGAGCACGAGGACATCACACTCGAAGGCCGTCACATCGAAATCAGCGGCGTCTACGAGGGCATCGACGAAAGCGGCCAGGGCCAGCCGCAGATTCGCGAAGAAGTCGTCGAAGAATGGGTGGAGATCGAACAGGAAGACGCCACGGTCGATGGCGACGCGTATGTCGATGACAGCGCAGACGCCGAGCCGGAAGTCATCGACATGCGGGACGAATATTCCAGCATCGCCGATGAGGATCAGGCCCTGGAGGCGGCCGCCGCGGAGATGCAAGCCCAGCGCGCCGCTGCACGAGCGGAGCAATGGACCCAAGCGCAGCCGCAGCCGCAATCCAACTTCACAAATACTCGCGTGCGCCCGCCAGCCGGCACGCGAACTCGTCGCAATCCGCGCGCGCTCACTGCCGACGACTCACCCGCCGTCGATTTCGACTTCCCGATCCGGCAGCAGCGCGATGAGTCGTCCTCACCGCTCTGGAAGATCCTGGTCGTGCCGCTGGTGGGGCTGTTGCTCGTGCAAGTCATACATCACTACCGCGCTTCACTGGCGCGCCACCCGCAGATCGGCGCGCCGCTGCAGAGTGTTTATGGTGCACTGGGGCTGACGCTGCGGCCCGATTGGAACCTGCATGCCTATGAAGTCCGTCAATGGGGTGTGGTTGCCGATCCCGCGCAGCCGGGAACCTTGAAGGTGCGCGCCAGCGTGAAAAACCTCGCCGACTTTCCGCAGCCCTATCCCTTGCTGAAGCTGGTGCTCGAAGACCGCTGGGGCGATCAGGTACGCGCGCGCGAATTCGACCCATCCGAATATCTGGATCCCACCGCCGCGCCGGATCGCATGCTCGCGCCCGCTCAACAGAGCAACGCCAGTATCGCCATCGTCGATCCTGGTCCGGACGCAGAAGGTTTTCGCTTCGATGTCTGCTTGCGTGGCGCGCGCGGCCCGGTCTGCGCCGCAGACGTTCCGGGCAAGCTGTGATGCGCATCGGCCGTTACGAACTGGTCAACAACCTCGCACTCGCGCCCATGGCCGGTGTGACGGATCTGCCGTTCCGGTTGTTGTGTCGGCGCATGGGTGCTGGCATTGCCGCTGGAGAAATGCTGACTTGCGATGTGCGTTTATGGCACACCGAGAAGTCGCGTCGGCGCATGGATCACAGCGGCGAGCCCGAGCCGCGCGTCGTGCAGATCGCTGGCGGCGATGCGCAGATGATGGCGGAGGCTGCGCAGCGTAACGTCGATGCCGGCGCGCAAATCATCGACATCAACATGGGCTGCCCGGCAAAGAAGGTGTGCAATAAAGCCGCCGGCTCGGCGCTGATGCGCGATGAGCCGCTCGTGCGAGAGATCCTCGAGGCGGTTGTCAAGGCAGTAAATGTGCCGGTGACATTGAAAATGCGCACGGGCTGGGATCCCGAGCATCGCAACGGCCTTGCGATCGCACGCATGGCTGAAGCGATCGGCGTTCAGGCGCTGGCGGTTCATGGTCGCACGCGCGCCTGTATGTATCAGGGCAATGCTGAGTACGAAACCATCCGCGCCATCAAACAGAACGTCTCCATTCCGATTTTCGCCAATGGTGACATCGACTCAGCTGCGAAAGCGAAACACGTACTTGAACAGACGGGCGTAGATGGCTTGATGATCGGGCGCAGCGCACAAGGTCGCCCGTGGATCTTCGGTGAAATCAGTGCGGCGCTGAACGGAGAATCTTTCGCCGCGCCTTCCATCGCGGCAGTCCGTGATATCATGCTCGCTCATTTGCGCGATCTGCATGCTTTCTACGGGGAGGAGGCGGGAGTCCGGGTCGCGCGTAAGCACATCGATTGGTATGCGAAGAGTCGCGCGTCTGCGCCGGCTTTACGACAAGCCGTGATGCAGGCGACGGACGCGGCGACACAACTCGATCGCGTACAGGCGTATTTCAATGCGCTCGAAGAAGCGCCGGAAGATTGTCTGTCCAGCGCGGCTTGAATCAGCCGCGCGCCCATTGAGGCTCGCGACGTGGATGAACAGGTTTTGATTGCAGAGAATTTTGGCGGAGAGGCCATGGCCCCCAGAAAAAAAACCAGAGCTCGCCGAGAGCCGCTGGCACGACCCGCGACGCGGGCGATGCCCTTAAGGACGATGACGGCGGAGGCTCTGGATTCCTATTTCGCGACGTTGAACGGCCACAAGCCCGGTCAGTTGTACGATCTGGTGCTGCGTGAAGTGGAAGAGCCGCTGTTCAAGGCCGTACTCGACTACGCCGAAGGCAATCAGAGCCGCGCTGCCGATATTCTCGGCATCAATCGCGGCACGTTACGTAAGAAGTTGAAGACCTACGGTCTGGCAAATTGAGAGATCGACAGCCCATGTCCATCGCTGTGCGTCGCGCGCTGCTGAGTGTTTCGAACAAAGACGGCCTGATTGAGTTCGCGCAGGCGTTGCAACGTCGCGGCGTAGCGATTCTTTCGACCGGCGGCACCGCCAGCCTGCTCGAAAAGAACGGCGTCAAAGTTACGCAGGTCTCCTCGCACACCGGCTTTCCCGAAATCATGGATGGGCGCGTCAAGACGCTGCATCCAAAGATTCATGGCGGCCTGCTCGGTCGTCGCGACATCGACGATGAAGTCATGCGCACGCATGGCATCGAGCCCATCGATCTGGTCGTCGTCAATCTGTATCCATTCGCCGCGACCATCGCCAAGCCCGATTGCACTTATGAGGACGCCATCGAGAACATCGACATCGGCGGTCCGGCGATGGTGCGCGCGGCTGCGAAGAATCACGATCGCGTGACGGTCATCGTCGATCCGCTCGACTACGCTGGCGTGCTCGATGAATTGAATGCGTCGGATGGCGCCGTTTCCGAACAAACACGCAAGCGTCTCGCCGCCAAGGCTTATGCGCACACCGCAAGCTACGACGCTGCGGTTGCCAGTTATCTGACCCGCGTCACGCAGCCCGAGCAAGGCGCGAAGATGGAATATCCGGAATCTTTGTCGCTGCAGTTCGGCAAGCGCATGGACATGCGCTACGGTGAGAACCCGCACCAGTCCGCAGCGTTCTATGCTGTCGCCGACGCGTCCGGCGCCAGCATCGGCACTGCCAAACAGTTGCAGGGCAAGCAGCTCTCGTACAACAACATCGCCGATGGCGACACCGCCTTCGAATGCGTGCGTCAGTTCGAAGAGCCGGCGTGCGTGATCGTGAAGCACGCCAATCCGTGTGGCGTCGCTGTCGCTGGCGACACGCTCGCCGCCTACGATCGCGCGTTCCGCACCGATCCCACCTCGGCGTTCGGCGGGATCATCGCTTTCAATCGTCCGCTCACCGCGAACACCGCGCGCGCCATCGTCGAGCGTCAGTTCGTCGAGCTGATCATTGCTCCCGAAGTCGAGCCCGAAGCGCTCGAGATCTGCGCCCGCAAAGAAAATGTCCGCGTGCTGACGACAGGTGGCATGGCGCCCACCGGCATTCGTTATGAACATCGCAGCGTCAATGGCGGCCTGCTCGTGCAGACGCGCGATGAAGGCCGCGTGAGTCGTAGCGATCTTCGCGTCGTCACCAAGCTGGTGCCGACCGATGAGCAATTCGCCGATCTGCTGTTCGCCTGGCGGGTTTGCAAGTACGTCAAATCCAACGCCATCATCTATGTGAAAGACCGCATGACCCTCGGGGTCGGCGCCGGTCAGATGAGCCGCGTCGTCTCGAGTCGCATCGCTGCGATGAAGGCCAAGGACGAAGGGCTGGAAGTCAAAGGCGCGGTCATGGCGTCGGACGCGTTCTTCCCGTTCCGCGATGGCCTGGATGTCGCCGCCGAGCTCGGCATCAAAGCCGTGATTCAACCGGGCGGCTCGATGCGCGACAATGAAGTCATCGCCGCGGCCAACGAACATGGCATGGCCATGGTGCTGACCGGCATGCGGCATTTCCGACACTGACATCGATCGATCGCTTCGGTCGCGAACGATGCCAGCCATCTTCGCGACGCGTGCGATCTCCCTTGTGCCGCGGCTGAGTAAGTTATGCGCGTTTTAATCCTTGGTTCGGGTGGCCGCGAGCATGCGCTCGCGTGGAAGGTTGCCAACACTGCTCGCGTGCAGGCGGTATTCGTTGCGCCTGGCAACGCCGGCACTGCTCTCGAAGCCGGCGTGACGAACGTCGACATCGCCGCCGACGACATTCCCAAACTGATCGACTTCGCCAAGGCAGAGAAGATCGATCTCACCATCGTCGGTCCCGAAGCTCCGCTGGTCATCGGCGTGACGGATGCTTTCGAGGCGGCGGGCCTGCGCTGCTTCGGCCCGCGCAAGCTTGCGGCGCGATTGGAAGGTTCGAAAGCCTTCACCAAGGAATTCCTGCGCCGTCACAAGATTCCTACCGCGGCGTACGCCACGTTCACCAAAGCGAACTTCGATCCGGCATGGGTGCGCGCTCAGCGTGCGCCGCTCGTCGTGAAAGCTGACGGCCTGGCTGCCGGCAAAGGCGTGATCATCTGCGCCACGCAGGAAGAAGCGATTGCCAGCACCCAGGCGATGTTCGATGGCCAGTTCGGCGCGGCCGGCAACACCGTCGTCATCGAAGAATTTCTCGAGGGCGAAGAAGCCAGCTTCATCGCCATCGTCAGCGGCCAGCACATTCTGCCGCTGGCGACGTCGCAGGATCACAAGCGTCGCGACGATGGCGACCAGGGCCCGAACACCGGCGGCATGGGAGCGTACTCGCCCGCGCCAGTGGTTACCGATGAACTGCACGCTCGCATCATGCGCGAAGTGATGCAGCCGACGGCCAATGGCTTGATCAGCGATGGCACGCCATACATCGGCTTCCTGTACGCGGGCATCATGATCGCGCCGGATGGCACTCCGAACGTGCTCGAGTTCAACTGCCGCTTCGGCGATCCGGAAACGCAGCCCATCATGTCGCGGCTCACGTCCGATCTCACTGCGCTGTGTGAAGCGGCGTTGGATGGTCGTCTCGATCAGGTCAAGGCCGAGTGGGACCCGCGCGCAGCGCTAGGTGTCGTGCTTGCGGCTGGCGGCTATCCGGACTCGGTGAACAAAGGCGATGAAATTCACGGCCTGCAGGAAGCGGCAGCGCTGCCGGGCAAGGTGTTTCATGCAGGCACTGCATTGAGCGACGGTAAGGTTGTTACGAACGGCGGCCGCGTGCTGTGTGCGGTCGGCCTCGGCAACACCGTGAGCGATGCGCAGAAGGCTGCTTATGCGCTGTGCGAAAAGATCAGCTGGAACGGCGTGCAGTATCGCCGCGACATCGGCTATCGAGCCGTGCAGCGAGAGACAGCCAAGCTACGCGGGTGAGTCATGCGGGGGTGTGATCTCGAGAACGCTGCGTTCTTCGAGATGCGCCTCCGGCACAGCCTCCACGATCACTTTCATCTGCTGGGTCGCGGAGACCGGAAAGTCGCGCATCAATCTTTCAGCGAACGTTTCCGTCTGGCCGAGCTGTTCGAGTTCCGCTCGCGGGATGGTCAGCCACAGGCCGGTGGGATCGCTCTCCAACTGCCAGCCGCCGCGGTCCGCGCTCATGGCCGACGGCCGTACGCCGACCCGGAACGAACGATGCCGCGGCAGTGAAACGATCAGATCGACGGAACGGCCCGACGACAATCTCTCCAGCTCATCCCGGCTGATCTGACAATACAGCGACTGCCCGGAGAATCGCACGTCCACGCCGGGCGCCTCAGTCGTCGTCGACGATGATGACGGCGGCGCTGCTGCGCTCACCCAGGCTGACGCCTTCTGCATTCACCTGCAGCTCGACCAGGAACAACTCGGTCGTTTCCTTGATCGAGTCCTGCACCAGCGGAATCGTGATGCTCGCCTCGCGCGCACCGGCGGGGATGCGCTCGACACCGGGGCCGATGCCTGCAAAGTCGGCGCCCATCTCAGCGGAGTTGCTGCGCAGATTCCAGGTCACATCGATGGCGCGCCGCGTGGAGCCGGTACGACGGATCACCAATCGCACCGAGCCGTCGCCTTCGGAGGCAACGTAACTGTCTCTATCGAACTCAACGATCACCGGACGGGTCGCGCCGGCCGATGAACTCGCCACACCAGCGCTCGAACCAGCCGCACCGGGCGCCGCCTCTTCCGGTTGCGCGCGCGATGTTTGCTGCCTGGGGGTTGCTGCCTCTTTCTCGATCGCCTGCTCTGCGGCCACCGACGGCCGTGGCGCCTCGGGCAGCGGCACCGGCACTTGAGCTTCCCCGCGTGGGCGAGTCGGCACGGTCGCCGACGAGTTCTGCTGACCGTTGCGCGCCGGGTCGGGAACGGGCGGCGCTGTCTGTCGCTGCACCGAAGGGAGCGGATCGACGCTGGGTGGCGCAACCGGAGCCATCGGCTGCGACCCGACTGTATCTCTCGCCTTCTCCTCTGCGATGACGCCAGTAGTGCCGACCACTTCGCTCTGCCGCTCGCGATCGGCGATCGGCGGCATCACGGGCAACACGTTCGCCAGATTCTTCGGCAGCAGGCCGTACTGCCAGACTGCGTAAGCACCGCCGGCGAAGACTATCGCCAGCGTGACGGCAACCGCTCCTCGCCGCCAACGGGCCAGGGACGACGGCGGCACTGCCAATTGCGACGGTGAGCCCAGGCGACTGGGCGCCTCGCCACAACCCAGCGCCGCGAGCAATTCGACCATATCGATACGGCGCTCGCCGCGAGTCCACAGCAGCGCACGCTGCAACGCCTGTTGCTGCTTGCCCGTCAGTCCGGGGATGCGCTGTGGCGCACGGCCATGCGCGCGCGCCAGCGGTGCAGACCGACCACCGAAAGGATGGCGCCCGGAGAGCAACTCGTACGCAATACAAGCGAGGCTGTACACGTCATCGCTGGGATGCGGATCGCTGCCGTTGACTCGCTCGACACTTGCATATGCAGGCGCGGTGCTCGGCCCTTCGTGGAGGCCAGAGGCCGTATGCAGGTCGAGCGGGCGATCGCGTGAGAAGCCGAAGTCGAGCACACGCACTTCACCCGTCGAGGTGATCATGATGTTGCGTGGCTTCAGATCCGCATGTACGACGTTACGACGATGCGCATGAGCCAACGCCGCGCCGACGCTGCTGATGATGCCGAGCGCGTACGGACGCGCCATCGGTTGGCCATCCAGTCGCTTCAGAATGTCAGCGAGCAGCTCGCCTTCGAGCAGCTCCATGACAATGAAATAAACATTGCCGTCGCGATCCAGGTCGAACACGCTGACGACGTTGGGATGCGAGAGCGATTGCGCCTCGTGGAACTCGCGCTCCAGCTGGGCAAGCTCCTCGGGCCGATCCTGATAGTTGAGCTTGAGTACCTTGACCGCCACACAGCGCGATGCCGGATCCAGATGCGCGCGATGCCTGTCTACCGCCTTGTAGACGGTGCCGGTGCTACCGCGGCCGAGAATCGACGTGAGCTCGTACCGATCACGCAGGACGTCGCTCGTCAGCCCCGGCGGCGGTACCGACGACGAACGCATCGGACGCTCTCGTTCGCGTTCGCGCTCACGCGCGGGAGGCGCGCTGTGTACATGTACGCCGGGCGCAGGCTCTTCTCTGCGTTCCCGCGCCAACACCGGCTCGTCATCCGCGTGTTTCAACGGCGGTGGCGGACGGGTGATCGGCTCCTCGATCTCGCGACGGTACGCCGTGGCTTCCTCTTCGCCCCGCCGCAGCGATGGATCGGCGAAGGCCGGTTCGGAATTGATCGACTCCGGATCGCGATCGGCCATCAATTTGCGCCAGCGCGAGCCGGTGGTATCGATGGTGACGTCGGTGGTGTCCTGGTTTTCCGCGCCGCCGTCGTCTTTGGTTTCGGTCTGGTTGGCGACGCCAAACACCAGCTGCGCGATGTCGGTCTTCAGCGACCGCGCCAGCGCCACATCGATGCGCCCGCGCCGCTGATACTGATCCAGCAGGGCCAGCGCGTCCCAGGGCGCATCGGGATTGCTGCGGCAAACGGACAAGAACTGGGCCTGCATGTCCGCACGGTCGCACCGGCCGGAGATGTAATCATCCAGCCAGCTGGCGAGCACCGCACGGGCATTCTCGCCCTGCTCTCCAAGGTCCTTGTCGATGGACAGACTCATCACCGTTTGCAGTATTGCCCCAATTCACTCATCGCTATGTCGTTAGGCGATCCGGCCGGCGCTTGGTTCGATCCAGGCGGGTCGGCTTTTTCACCGGTTAGCGGCTCAATGTATCGGTGTCGGTAGCTGGACGACACCTGTCGCCCGCCTCCGACCTACGCCTGTGACTGTGCTTCAACTGGAATGGCGGTGCGCCTTGATCAGCCCGGCACATCGAGTGCCTTCTCCATCCGGTAATCGTCCATCACGAAGCCGCCGCCAATGTCCATCACCAGCTCTGCAGCGATCCGGAACCCCAGCCGTTGATACGCCTGGACCGCCGGATTGCCCTTGTTGACGGTCAGCCACAACAAAGAGAGCCCGCGCCGCCGGGCGAGCCCCTCAATGAACTCCATGCATCTACGCCCGGTTCCCGAACCGCGGGCCGCATGGTGCAGATAAAATTTGCTGAGAAACATCACCTTTCCGGGTTGCTCCTCGATGGCGCAGTAACCGATGTCGGACCACTTGCCACTTTCGAGCTGCCGCTGTACCAGGAAGTATTCGTAGCCCCGCTCGATTTGGCTCTGCATCGCCGGCACGTTCTGGAATTTTTCGACCATGTAATCGACCTGGGGCCGGCCGATCAAGGGTACGTAATATTCGTACCAGATTTCATGAGCCAGCGCTGCCACCGCAGCGAGCTGCTCCGGGTGCAGGACCGGGGCGAAATTCAGACGAGGGGCGGGCTGGGAGGGGGCAATTGCGCTCATCGGCGCATGGTAGCTCAACTGCGCTGGCCCAATTCCTCCTGCAGCCGCTCCTCGTCCAGTGCCCCGCACCACTTCGCGACCACCACGGTGGCGACGCCGTTGCCAACCAGGTTGGTGAGGGCCCGGGCCTCCGACATGAACCGGTCGATGCCCAGGATGAGCGCCAGCGCCGTGACCGGCAGTGTGCCCAGGGCCGACAGGGTGGCCGCCAGAACGATGAATCCACTGCCGGTGACCCCCGCCGCCCCCTTGGAGGTCAGCAGCAGCACGCCCAGCAGCGTCAGCTGGTCGAGCAGCGTCATCGGCACATTGGTCGCCTGGGCGATAAATACGGCCGCCATGGTCAGGTAGATCGAGGTGCCGTCGAGGTTGAACGAATAGCCCGTGGGGATGACCAGGCCGACCACCTGCTTCTCGACCCCGGCCTGCTGCATCTTGCCCATCATCCGCGGCAACACCGACTCGCTGGAGGACGTGCCCAGCACGATGAACAGCTCCTCGCGGATGTAACGGATGAAACGCGTGATGCTGAAGCCGTGCAGCTTCGCGATTGCGCCCAGCACGACGAAAACGAACAGCAGGCACGTGGCGTAGAAGCAGGCCATCAACTTGCCCAGCGAGGCGAGCGACTCGAGCCCGTATTGCCCGATGGTGAACGCCATCGCACCGAAAGCGCCGATCGGCGCCAGCCGCATGATCATGTTGACGATGCGAAACAGCACGGCCGCGAACCGGTCGATGAAGTCGAACACCAGCCGCGCGCGCTCGCCGACGGCATGCAGGGCGAAGCCGAATATCACCGAGAACATCAACACCTGCAGGATGTCGCCCTTGGCGAACGCATCGACGATGGTGGTGGGAATGACGTTCAGCAGGAAGTCGGTGACGCTCTGCTGCTCGGCGGCCCTGGCGTATGTTTCCACCGCTTTGGCATCGAGGTGCGAAACGTCGACATTCATGCCGGCGCCCGGCCGCACCACGTTCACGATCACCAGGCCGACGATCAACGCGATGGTGCTGACGACCTCGAAATACAGCAGCGCCAATGCACCGGTTTTGCCCACCGCTTTCATGTTCTCCATGCCGGCGATGCCCGTGACGACGGTACAGAAGATGATGGGCGCGATCATCATCTTGATCAGCTTGATGAAGCCGTCGCCGAGCGGTTTGAACGTGGTGGCCGTTTCCGGAAAGTAGTGGCCGAGCAGAACGCCGATGCCGATGGCGATCAGGACTTGAACATACAACGAGCTGTACCAGCGAGTCGGCGCTGCTGGCGAGGCGTGAGCTTCTGTGGCCATCGCGGTCCGGGCTTTATTCTAAGAAGACGCGGGCCAGTCTACATGAGCGGGGCGCTCACACGAGTGCGGCTGACGAAGCTTCACCGCAGCAGCGTTCGAAGTTCGAGTTGCCGCTACGCGCGATCCGAGGACGCTTTGAGCGCCTTGGTGGAGTCATCTGAGCTCACCCAGATCCGGCCGCCCCGCGGGTCGAGGCGCACCAGCAGGCCGAGTGAACGATTGAACTCCTTGCATTCCACCGGCAGCCGCGCATCCGCGAAATAAGCCTTGGCGAGATCGATCACCGTCGCAGCCGGACCTTGCATGCCCGGCATCTCCGGCGTGTGCCCGAAGATGCTGACGCGCCAGCTCTGCTTGCGCGCACCGGCCGAGCGCAGCTCCTTGCAAAAGCGATCCATCAGCAACAGATCGGAGCTGAGCGTGTTGTCGGTGAGATCGAGGGGCTTGTCGTTGGCGAGCGCGACGTAGCGTAAATGCAGCAGCCCGCCGGCGGGCTGCGTATCGTCATAAACGCAAACGGCCAAGGCCCCATGCAACTCGCACGCGAGCAGCGTGGACTCCTTGGAGACGCGGAACGCATCTGGCTGAACCACGAATTCTGGCGGCGGCTGGATCATTGGGGCGCGATGATGCCGGGGGCGTCCTGCGTGAAGTGTGCATTGGATCACGGAATTACGTGAACCGACGAGCACTGACACTTATGCGCCAATTTTGTCTGCGCCTGTCATTCTTTGGCGACGGGCGGCTTGGCCACGCTGCCGCTTTTGTCCACGTCCACCGGCGTTGGACGCACGCCGCCGAAGCTCAGGGCATTGGTGGCCAGAATCACTTCGCGCAGGAAATAAATCAGCCCCATCGCCAGACACGCCAGCGCGATCACGAACGTGATGGCGATCGGCGCATCGAGATTGATGCTCAATGCAGAGCTTATGAACAGTGCCGCGACCACCAGCGACACCAGAAAGCCGCAGGTCACGGACAAGCCGATCGCGCGATTGATCAATGTCGCACGCTTGGAGAGCACTCGCAGCAGCCTGTGGTATTCCTCCGCCTGCTCCGGGCTGGCATACAACAGCCGGTCCTCCATGGTGCGCGCTCGATCGATGATGCGACCGACGCGGGTCGCAAGCGCATTCAACGTGGTGCCGACGCCCGCCAGAAGAAACACGGGCGCTACCGCCAATTGAATGACCTGCGCCAGGTTGGCGATATGCGGAGCGGTGTCGAGCATGCAAACCTCGGTGACTCGTCCGAGAAGATACCAGCCGTTCGCATGGGGCCGCTAGGCAGTTGCAACATTCATTGCAACCTTCCGCGCAGCCCTCGCATCCAACTCCACAAGCTCGCAACGGAGTAAGGATCGATGCAAAACAAACTGGCGATTTCCCTGGCGGCCGGGGCCATGACGCTGCTGCTGGTCAGCCCGACGCTGCTGGCGGATGCAGACATTTCCAAGGTCAACGGCACGATCCGCGTCGAAAGCGGCCGGCAGGTGGGCTCGGTCGAGACCGTCAACGGCTCGATCAGGATCGGCGATTCGGTGCGCGCCCGGAATGTCGAGACCGTCAGTGGCTCGATCGAGATCGGCGAGGATTCCAGCGTCGGCGAGATCGATACCGTCAACGGCAGCGTGACCTTGAACCGCAACACCAAGGCGGACTCCATCGAGGCGGTCAACGGCCGCGTGCGCATGCATGACAAGGCCGAGGTGCGAGAGCATGTGACCAACACCAATGGCAGCATCACCCTGGGCAGGGGCGCCCGCATCGGCGGTCGCATCGAAAACGTCAATGGCAAGATCGAACTGGACGGCGCCAGCGTGGGCGGCGGCATCAAGACCACCAATGGCGATATCGAGATCGGTGCCGGCTCGCGCGTCGACGGCGGCATTCATGTCCAGAAGGTCAACCAGGTCGGCTTGTTCGCGACCTCGCGCAAACCCAGAATCACGATCGGCCCGGATGCCATCGTCAATGGCACGTTGCAATTCGACCGGGAAGTGGAGCTGCGCATCAGCGATCGCGCGACGGTTGGCAAGATCGTCGGCGCGCAGCCGATCAGAGACTGACGTAATGGACGCGTCCGCCGCGCAGCTCGCGCCGGACGCGTCCTGCATGCACCAGATATTCCAGATGCGCCAGCGCCTCGCCAATCGCCAGAAACAGATGCATGTCCTTCAGCTCGCGGCGAAACATGAAGGGCAGCACCTCCACCGCGACTTTTGGCTCCACACATAGCGCCGCAAGTTTGTCGAGCTGCTGCTCGTGATGACCGGTGAGATCGTCGATCCTCTGCCGCAGCCCGCGAAACGGCACGCCATGCGCTGGCAGCACCAGCGTCTCCTCGGGCAAGGCCCGCAGCCGTTGTAAAGAAGCCAGGTACGAGCCCAGCGGATTGGGGTCGGTACTGTGGAACATGAAGCTTATGTTCGAGGAAATCGTCGGCAGCACCTGATCGCCGCTGATCAGCAGCCGCGCCGCCGGATTGGAAAGACACAGGTGACCTTCGGCGTGGCCATTGGTCTCCAGCGCCGTCCACTCACCCGTGCCCCAGCGAATCGAGTCTTCATCCGCGATGAATTGCTCCACCTTCGGCAGGCCACTGGTCATGCGCGCGAAACGATCGGGGCGAAACATCGAGCGGATCTGTAACGCATCGGTCACACCGTGCGATGAGAAGAACTGCTCGGCCGAGTTGAAATGCGATTGGGCCTCACCGCTCCACATCGCATGGGCCAGCTGATAGGTCCGCCGCGACATCATCACCGGCACACCCAGTCTTTCCTGCAACCAGTTCGCCAGGCCGATGTGATCGGGATGGATGTGAGTAATGAATACGGCACGCAGCGGCCGCTGTGAGAAGTAATCGCGCTCGATCGCCTCCCATGCATCCTTGCCGATCGACGCGGCCATGCCGGTGTCGACCACCACACAGCCCCCCTCGGTCTCCACCAGCCAGACATTGATGTGATTCAGATCCAGCGGCAGCGGGATGCGCCCCCAGCGCACGCCCGGGGCGATCGTCACACTCTGGCCGGAGGGCGGCACTGGCGTGTCTACATAGTGGAGACGGCGCGGTGCCGAGGGAAATGCCTCACCTTCCGCGGTCACTGCGGGCGCCCGGGCAGTTTTGGCAGGGTCGGGAACGGTCATCCCGCGTATCATGCGGCCTCCTGGCCGAAAGAGGAAATTCCACTATGCGACTTCGCCCGAGTGCCCTGGCGCGCACTGCTCTGCTCGTTGCCCTCGCCTCGCTGTCCTGTTCGTTGTCGGCCGCGCCTCGGGATGCGAAGGAAAAAGCACTGGTCGCTCACGTGACCACTCACCAGAACGCCAACCTCGAGCTGCTCGAGCAACTCGTCAACGTCAACAGCGGCACCATGAACTTCGAGGGCGTGCGCAAAGTCGCCGACATGCTCAAGCCGCGCTTCGAAGCGCTGGGATTCAAGGTCACCTGGGTCGATGGCACGCCATTCGGCCGCGCCGGCCACCTGGTCGCAACTCGCCCCGGCCGTGGCAAACATGTGCTGCTGATCGGTCATCTCGATACGGTGTTCGAACCCAATCATCCGTTTCAGCGCTGGCAACGCGTCGATCAGAACATCGCTCGCGGCCCCGGCGCCGCCGATATGAAGGGCGGCATCGTCGTGGGCCTCGCCGCACTCACGGCGCTTCGCGACCAGAAGCTGCTCGATTCCTTGCAGTTCACTGTAGTCCTGCATGGCGATGAAGAGGATTCGGGCCGCCCGCTGGATCTCGCACGGCGCGATATCATCGAGGCCGCCAAAGCGGCCGACATCGCCATCGGCCTGGAGAATGCCGCCAACGATCCGAAAACGGCCGTGACCGCACGCCGCAGCTCGACGGGCTGGGTCGTGAAAGTTCAGGCGAAGAGCTCGCACTCATCGCAGATCTTCTCCGATGCAGTTGGCGCGGGCGCGGCGT
>Ga0182742_1000137_pt1 | contig 138236 bp, 130 predicted proteins | sample eDN5th37CBELigMG_FD_128880 | JGI IMG/M metagenome (GOLD analysis project Ga0182742, IMG submission 128880) | Enriched Miracle-Growth compost microbial communities from Emeryville, California, USA - eDNA 5th pass 37_C BE-Lig MG (version 2)... ... | reverse complement strand
GGACCTGGACGCGTTCCTTGCTGGCGACAGTGGGGCGTCGATTCCGGCGCTGTCGTATCGCAGCCAGATCAACAACACCGGTGCGGCGAACCAGCCCAAGCCGATCACCTTCCAGCTCGGGATTCGTCCCCCGGCAGCGAGTACCGTGACCACGCTCGTCGCGTCCCCCTCGGTGGCAGTTGCGACCGGTACGGCCGTCACTCTCTCGGCCACGGTCTCCCCGGCCGCCGCGGGCACGGTGACATTCCGCGAGGGCAGCACGGTCCTCGGCAGCCCGGTGGTGGTTGACGGCGCCGGTGTCGCCTCGCTTGCGATCGGTGCTCCCGGTACTGGGTCGCATGGCTACACCGCGACGTTCGCGCCGAGCGATTCCTTGGCCTTCCTCGGCTCGACCGGAAGCGTTGCCGTCACGGTGACCGCTCCTCCCACTCCTGCGCCGGGCTCGCTCGCCTGGGCGATCAAGAGCGCCTTCAACGACTACATCGTCAACGGCGCTGCGCACGGCTCGATCTCCGTGTCCGGGGGAGCCAGCGGTAGCGGATCGTTCACGTTCCCGCAGGCGAGTAGCGCAAGCTGGTCGGCCTCTAGTCAGACGGGAACCGTCTCCTTCGCCGGCTCCGTGCACTACTACGGGCACAGCGGACTGCTCGACGTGACGTTCTCCAACCCGGCGATCGTCGTGCACAGCTCGTCGAGCGCGACGCTCCACATGAACGGAACGGCCTTCGCGACGCTCAACCTGGGCGCGGCATCGAAGTCGGTCGGCGTGGGCGGCGACGTCACCTGGTCCGGCGTCCCCGCGACGCTGACCGCGGGTGGCGCGGCTTCGTTCGCCGGCTTCTACAACGCCGGTGACGCGCTCGACCCGCTGACGTTCACGGCGGGTGCTGCTGCCTCGGGCGTCGGCGGCGGCATGGTCGTCGTCGCGTCGGCGCAGACCGCGCCGCAGCGCACGCCAGCGGCGACCCCGCCCGCGACGACGGGCGTCAGCGTCGTCGGGGCGGTCCCGGCGCAGGGCGGCACGGTGACGATCGAGGCGTCCGGATTCCAGCCGAACGAGGCCGGCATCCTCATCGTGATCTACTCCGAGCCCGTCCTGCTCGGCACGGTCACGGCGGACGCCGCGGGCGTCGCGCGCTGGACGGGCAAGCTCCCGAGCTCGCTGAGCGGCGTGCACACGCTGACGATGCAGGGCTCCGTCTCGCATGGCACCGTCGTGTCGATCAAGTCGGCCGCGGCCGCAGCAGGCGCCTGCACGATCGAGGACGCGACGCTGACCTGGGGCTTCAAGGAGTCGTTCCGCTCGTACATCACCAGCTCCATCGCGAACGGCGAGTGGACGCTCGCCGACGGCGCCTCCTACGAGACGCCGGAGTTCGCCTGGTCGGGGAGCGGATCGCTCGATCCCGAGTCCGAGACCGGCGAGATCGCGTTCTCCGGTTCGGTGCGGTTCACCGGGCATGACGGGGCGCTCGACACGACGATCGCGAACCCCCGGGTCGTCCTCAGCGCCGACGGCGCCGTGCTGCTGCTCGACGTGACGGGCACGACGCAGGACGGCTCGACGGTCGACGCGCAGGGCGTCGAGTTCGCGACGCTCGACCTCGGCGCGGCGACGCCCGAGGAGTCCGACGGCACGCTGACCTGGTCCGCGATCCCCGCCGTGCTCACCGAGGACGGCTCGATCGCGTTCGGGACCTATGAGGCCGGCGAGGCGCTCGACGCGCTCACGCTGAGCGTCGCGCTGCCCGCCGACTGCGGCGCGGTCGTCGAGGAGGGCGCGACGCCCGCTCCGGAGGTCACGACGGCGGTCGACGAGGAGCACGCCGGGCTCGACCTCACCTGGCTCTGGTGGCTCATCGGCGCGCTCGTCGTGGTCGCGATCATCGTCGCGGTCGTCGTGACGGCGGTCCGCCGGCGCAGCGCCCGGTAGGGGCGGCCGCAGGCCGTCGCGGGCGTGATGCTGCGCCCGCGACGACCGCTCGGCCTACCGCTTCGTCTCGACGAGGTCGGCGACCTCGGGATGGTCCGGGAGCCAGCCCGCGATGAACGGGCAGCTCGGGATGACCCGCAGCCCCTGCGCGCGAGCGTCCTCGAACGCCCGCTCGGCGAGCAGGCCGGCGAGGCCCTGGCCGCGGTGGCTCGGTCGTACGACGGTGTGCTGCAGGTCGATGAGCCCGTCGCCGAGCTCGTAGGCGAGGTAGCCGCCGGACTCGCCGTCGACGACGACCTCATAGCGGGACTCGGACGGGTTGTTCGCGACGGTGGCGTTCATGCTCCGACCCTAGACCGATGGCCCGTGGCGGGGCAGAACGCGATCACACCGACTCGCGCTCGATGAGTCGCGTCGCCATGATGGTCCTGCGATCGACCGGGCGGCCCTCGATGAGGCGCACGAGCGTCTCGGCGATCTTGGCGCCCTGCTGCGTCGTCGGCTGCTCCATCGTGGTGAGCGGGGGCTCGGCCTCGATCGCGAAGCGGTCGTTGTCGATCGCGATGACCGAGACGTCGCGCGGTACGACGAGGCCGTGCTCGCGGAGCTCGACGAGCGCCGCGTTCGCCATCTGCGCCGACGCGACGAACAGCCCGTCGAACGGCTCGCCCCGCGCGAGGAGTCGACGCAGCGCCTCGGTGCCGGCCTCCGGCGTGAAGTCGCCGACCTCGATCGGCCCCGGCTCGAGGCCGGCGGAGCGGATGGCGTCGAGCCAGCCGGCGAGGCGGTCGATGCCGGCGGCCATGTCCTGCGGGCCGGCGATCGTCGCGATGCGTCGTCGTCCGCGGGCGATGAGGTGCGCGGTCGCGGTCCTCGCGGCCTCGGTGTTGTCGACGTCGACGATGACCGCGTTCTCGTCGTGGGCCACCGTCGGCCGGCCGCTGAACACGATCGGAAGTCGTCCCGCGAGCTCGACGTAGGAGCGGTCGTCGCTGTGCGTCGAGAGGATGAGCGCGCCGTCGACGCCGCCGCCGCGCAGGTAGCGCGCGGTGCGGCCGGGGTCCGTCTCCGAGGCGACGAGGAGGGTCAGCGTGTAGGGGCTGCGCGCGAGATGGTCGGCGACGCCTTCGACGACGGCCGCGAAGTAGGGGTCGGCGAAGAATCGGCTCGTCGCCTCGGGGATCACGAGCGCGATGGAGTGAGAACGCCGGCTGGCGAGACTGCGCGCGGCGAGGTTCGGTGCGTAGCCGAGCTCGGCGATCGCGCGTTCGACCGCGGCCCGCGCCTCCTCGGTGACCCGAGGCGAGCCGTTGACGACGCGCGAGACCGTCGAGCGCGAGACGCCCGCCCGCTCCGCGACGGCCTCGAGGGTCGGTGCGGCGCGTTCGGCGGAGGGTCGGAGGGTCATGCGTTCCTCGGGTTGGACGGCAGGCACCAGGCTAGCCCCGGGCCGAGCGCTCGGCCGCGATGCGGGCGGCATAGGCGCGGCCGCTGTCCTTGATGGTGCGCTCGAGGCTCTCGTAGTCGACGCGCACGATGCCGAAGCGCTCGTCGTAGCCCCACGCCCACTCGAAGTTGTCGAGCAGCGACCAGACGAAGTAGCCGCGTACGTCGGCGCCGCGCTCGATCGCATCGGCGATCGCGTCGACGTGGTCGAGGATGAACTCGGTGCGCTGCGTGTCGTGCACGAGGCCGTCCCCGGTCACGATGTCGTCATAGGCGGCGCCGTTCTCCGTGATGTAGAGCGGCGGCAGCGCGTCGCCGTACTCCTCGCCGAGCCGCACGAGCAGACCGGTGAGGCCGGCCGGGTTGACCTCCCAGCCCATGCCGGTGCGCGGCAGACCACGACCGGGGAACGTCACGAACTCGGACCCCGGATACGGCGAGGCGTATTCGCGGCCGGGGGCGGCGGTCCGGGCGTCGTCGTCGGAGGGGTGGCCGCTGACCTGGTCGTCGTGGTAGTGGTTGACGCCGAGGAAGTCGATCGGCTGGCGGATCGCCTCGAGGTCGCCGTCGCGCACGGGCACGCTCCAGCCCGCGGCCGCGAGGTCCTCGAGCACGTCCTGCGGGTAGCGGCCGAGCAGGAGCGGGTCGAGGTACATCCGGTTGAACAGGCCGTCGATCCGCCTGGCCGCGTCGAGGTCGACCGGGTCGGACGGATCGCGCGGCACCGCGGTCGTCAGGTTCGGCGCGATGCCGATCTGCTCCGCGCCCGCCGAGCGCAGCGCCAGCGTCGTGAGCCCGTGCGCGAGGTGCTGGTGGTGCAGCGCCGCGAGCGCCGCAGCGGGGTCGCGGCGGCCCGGGGCGTGCTCGCCGCTCGCGTAGCCGAGCATCGAGGAGCACCACGGCTCGTTGAACGTCGTCCAGTGGCGCACGCGGTCGCCGAGCGCCTCGTGCACCGTCATCGCGTAGTCGACGAATCGCTCCGCGGTGTCCCGGGCCGCCCAGCCACCGCGCTGCGCCTGGATCGCCTGCGGGAGATCCCAGTGGTAGAGGGTCAGGAACGGCAGCACCCCCGCATCGAGCAGGCGGTCGACGAGCCGGCTGTAGAAGTCGATCCCGGCGGGGTTCGGCGCGCCGCCGTCGGGGCGCACGCGTGCCCAGCTCACGGAGAAGCGGTATGCCTGCAGCCCGAGCTCGCGCATGATCGCGACGTCCTCGGCGAAGCGGTGGTAGTGGTCGACGGCGACCTCGGGGGTGTCCCCGTTCGCGATCGCGCCGGGCACGCGCGCGAACGCGTCCCAGATCGAGTCGTGCTTGCCGTCCTCGTGGGCCGCGCCTTCGATCTGCGCGGCCGCGGTCGCGGCGCCCCAGATGAAGTCGCCGGGAAACCTGCTCATGCTCAGCCCTTCACCGCCCCGGACATGATCCCCGCGACGAGCTGCTTGCCTGCGAGGACGAACAGGAGCAGCAGGGGGACGATCGACAGCACGACGCCGGTCATGATCAGCGAGTAGTCGTCGAAGAAGTTGTTCGCGAGCGCCTGGAGCGCGACGGGCAGGGTCCGGCTGTCCTTGTCGAGGACGATGAACGGCCAGAAGAAGTTCGTCCACGTCTGGATGAAGGTGAACAGCGCGAGCATCGCGGCGGCGGGACGTGCGGCCGGCAGGCCGACGTGCCAGAACACCCGGATCATGCTCGCGCCGTCGATGCGCGCCGCCTCGATGAGCTCCGGCGGCAGCGTCTGCTCGAGGTACTGCGTCATCCAGAACACGCCGAAGGCGCTCGTGAGGGCGGGGATGATGACGGCCCAGATCGTGCCGGCGAGCTGCAGGTTCGCCATCACGATGTAGAGCGGGACGACGGCGAGCTGCGTCGGCACCGCCATCGTCGCGATGACGAAGATGAGCAGTCCCCGCCGGCCGCGGAAGTTGAGCCTGGCGAACGCGAAGCCGGCGAGCGTCGAGAAGACGACGACGAAGAACGCGACCGTCGTCGACACGATGACGCTGTTCAGGAGGGCGTTCCAGAAGTCGACGGCGGAGTTGTCGAGGACCCGCTGCACGTTCGCGAAGAAGTTCTCGCCCGGCCAGATCCACAGCGATCGCTGCGTGATCGTCTGCGAGTCGCCCGTCGCGATCGTGAACGCGTACCAGAGCGGGTAGGCCGCGACGAGCAGCACGAGGATCAGGTAGGCGTAGCCGCCGAAGCCGGTCCGTCGATTGAATCCGCGCACTCGGCGCCGGCGCCTCGGGGCCTCGAGCGCATCGCGTTCTGCGCTCATCGGGACACCGCCTTCCCCGTCCGCCGGGATCTGGGCACCCCGCTGCCCGAGATGCTGCGGGTGATCGCGAGGTTGATGAGCCCGATGAGGAGGATGAGCAGGAAGAGCAGCCAGGCGATCGCCGCCGCTCGGCCGAAGTTGCCGTTCTCCCGCCAGCCCGTGTTCTGGATGAGCATCGTGATCGTGAGCCACTGCTTGTCGTTGCCGCCGCGGCCGTACTGGTCGTACAGGGTCGGCTCGTCGAAGATCTGCAGGCCGCCGATCGTCGAGGTGATGACGACGAAGATGATGGTGGGCCTGAGGCTCGGGATGGTGATGCTGAAGAAGCGGCGCACGGCGTTCGCGCCGTCGATCATGGCCGCCTCGTGGTAGTCGCGCGGAACCGCCTGCATCGCGGCGAGGAGGATCAGGGCGTTGTAGCCGGTCCAGCGGAAGTTCACCATCGAGGCGATCGCGATGTGGCTCGCGAAGGCGTCGGAGTGCCAGGCGACGGGCGGCAGCCCGATCGCCTGCAGGAGGTTGTTGACGATGCCGAGCTTGTCGGCGTACATGAAGGAGAAGAGGAGCGAGACGGCGACGGGCGTCAGGACGTAGGGGACGAGCACGCCCATCCGCCAGAACGTCTTCGCCCGGAGGTTCGTGTCGAGGACCGCGGCGATCGTGATCGCGAGGACGAGCTGGGGGACCGTGGAGAGCAGGAAGATGCTCAGCGTGTTGCGCAGGGCGGTCCAGAAGATCGGGTTGGTGAGCGTGAACGCGAAGTTCTCGAGTCCGACGAAGTCGCCCTCGCCGCCGATCAGGCTCCACTCGTGGACGGAGACGTACGCGGTGTAGAGGAGCGGGAAGAGCCCGGTGACCGCGAAGATCACGAAGAACGGGGAGACGTAGAGGTACGGGGAGAGCTTGACGTCCCATCGGCTCAGCTGCTGGCCGAAGCCGAGGCGGCGCACCGGCCGGTGCGTCGCGGCGGTTCGATTCGACATGCGCGTCCTTCGGGAATGACGTTGGGGCGGGGATGGCCGGGCCGGTCAGTGACCGACCCGGCCATCCGTTCGGCGGGTCAGCCGAGCGAGTTGACGTCCGCGACGAACTTGTCCCACGATGACGCGGCGTCGTCGGTCTTGTCGATGTCGACCCGGCCGAGCGCCTGGATCATGGCGTCGTTGATCGGGAAGTACTTCGGTCCCTTGAACGGCGCGACCGTCACGGCGTCGGCGCGGTTGGCGAAGATGCCGCCGACCTCCTGGTCGCCGAAGAACGGGTTCGTGGCGGTCAGCAGCGCGTCGTCGGAGAACAGCGCCTGCTGGCTCGGGAAGGTGCCGGCCTCGAGGAAGGCCTGCAGCTGCACCTCGGGCGAGGTGAGCCACGCGGCGAGCGCCTTGGCCTCCTCGAGGTGCGCGCCCTGAGCCGGGACGGTCAGGTACGAGCCGCCCCAGTTGCCGCCGCCGCCGGGGAACGCGTCCGCGACGCGCCAGGTGGTGACGTCGGGGGCGTTGCCGGAGATGACGCCGAGCATCCAGCCCGGGCAGAGCATCGTCGCGTACGAGCCGTCGGCCTGGCCGGCCGCCCAGTCGGGGCCCCACTGCGACAGGTGCGCCGACTGCGACGCGCTCGCGTCGAGCACGGCCTCGTACATCTCCTTGACCTCGGGGTTCTCGGTCGCGATGACGTCGCCCGTCGCCGGGTCCTCGTACGCGGCCTCGACCTGGTTGACCATGCCCTGGTAGGTCGCGGCGGCGGAGTCGAACCACGCCTTGCCGGTCGCGGCGACGTAGTCCGCGCCGACCGCGAAGTAGTCGTCCCAGCTGCCGGTCAGGAGGGCCGAGACCTCGTCGGGGTCGGTCGGCAGCCCGGCGGCCTCGAACAGGTCCTGGCGGTAGCAGACGCCCTCCGGCCCGATGTCGGTGCCGTAGGCGACGAGCCGGCCGTCCGCGTCGGTCGCGGCCGCGGTCTTCCACGCCACCCACCGGTCGGCGAGCGCCGGGTCGGTGAGGTCGTAGAGCTTGTCGGAGTACTGCATGAGCTCCGCGAACCAGTCGATCTCGACGGCCTCGACGTCGGCGAGGCCGGAGCCGGCGCCGAGCTTGGTGAAGTAGTTGGAGCGCGCGTCGTTGCTCGTCGCCGCGATGGTGTGCTCGATCGTCACGTTCGGGTGCTCGTCCGTGTACTGGGCGAGCAGCTCGTCGGTGTAGCCGAAGTTGTTGAAGGTGGCGACCGTGAGGGTCACCGGCTCGTCGCTCGGGGAGCTCGTCTCCGGCGCGGCGCCGCCGCCGGCGCAGCCGGCGAGCGTCAGTGCGACGGCCGCCGAGCCCGCGAGGGCAGCCGTGGTGGTGCGTCGTGAAAGCTTCACGTTCACTCCTTTGTGTGCGTGGTCATGTGCGGTCGGTTGGTGGAGCCTCGAATGTGGGAGCGCTCCCATTCTATCGTGAGAGCGCTCTCACGAGAGGCGCGGCGCCACGATACGTCGGCGGAACAGCCGATGTCAAGCGCCCGGATCGGGCGCGCTACCAGGTCGGAGGCCGACGCAGGTCCCAGCGCAGCGCCCCCTCGAGCTGGGCGCCGAGTCCGAGCAGCGTCGACTCGCCCCCCGGCCGGCCGACGAGCTGCACGCCCATCGGCAGCGCCGGCCGGTCCTCGCGCGGCTGCGTCAGCGCGACCGGGAGCTGCAGCGCCGGCAGGCCGGTCACGTTGACGAAGCTCGTCCACGGCGTCACCTGGCACTGCTGCTCGAAGTTGCGCTCCCCGTCGAGCGCGTCGTAGGAGCCCACCGGCGGCGGCACGACCGCGAGCGTCGGCGTGAGGATCGCGTCATAGCCCGAGAACGCGGCGATCGTGTCGCGCTCGAAGTCGGCGAGCCAGCCGATCGCGGCCGCGAGCTCGCCGACGTGATGCCGTCGGCCCTCCGCGCGCAGCCACGCGGTCAGCGGCTCGAGCAGGCCGACCGCCTCGTCCGGCACCGGGAGGGACGCCGGCCCCGACTGCCAGATCACCCGGAAGTGCTCCGGATACGCGGCGCCCGGCGCCCAGTCGAGCGTCTCGACGCGATGACCCAGGTCGGCGAGCTCGGCGATCGCGCTCTCGAGTGCCGTGCTCGCCTCCGGCGACACCGTGATCTCGTAGCGCGACGACCACGGCGAGACCGTCGTGACGCCGATCCGCAGCGGTGCTGCCGGCTCCCCGCGGCTCGCCGCCGCGAGGAACGGCCCGTCGCCCGGCGGCGCGGTCGCCCATGCCGGGGCGGCCCCCGCCGGCGCCATCGCATCGAGCAGCAGCGCCGCGTCCGCGACGGTGCGCGCGAGCGGGCCGGCCGTGACGAGTCCGCCCGGGAAGCCGAAGCCGCCCGCGCTCGGCACGCGCCCGCGCGACGGCTTGAGCCCGACGAGCCCGCATGCCGCCGCGGGAATACGAATCGAGCCGCCGCCGTCCGACCCCGGCGCGAACGGCAGCAGGCCCGCGGCGACCGCCGCCGCCGCGCCGCCCGACGACCCGCCCGCGCCGCGCGAGAGATCCCACGGCGTCCGTGCCGGCACGCCCGCGAGCGGCTCCGTGTAGGCCGGGGTGCCGAACTCCGGCGTCGCGGTCTTGCCGAGCGACACCCCGCCCGCGGCGTCGAGCACGTCCACGAGCGGATCGGACGCCTCCGGCACGTGGTCGGCCATGAGCCGCGAGCCGTAGCGCGTCGGCACCCCGGCGCGCGCGACGAGATCCTTGTCGGCGAACGGCAGCCCGCGGATCGGCTCGGAGCCGTCCGCCGGCTCGCCCGCGCGGTCGATCGCCGCCGCCGTCGCGAGGGCGCGCTCCGCAGTGACCTCGACGAAGGCGCCGACCGCCGCCGCCCGCGACTCGATCCGCTCGAGATAGTGCGCCGTCAGATCGACCGAGCTCAGCTCGCCGCGTCGGATCGCCTCGCGCTGCTGCATCGCCGTGAGCTCGTGCAGCTCCGTCATGCCGTCCCCCTCCTGTGCCCTCGCGTCGCCGGTCAGCCGAGTGCCGCGTCGACGATCGCCTTCGCCTCGAACTGCACCTCGGCGAGGTGCTCCGGCCCGCGGAACGACTCCGCGTAGATCTTGTAGACGTCCTCCGTGCCGCTCGGCCGAGCCGCGAACCAGGCGTCCTGCGCGACGACCTTGACGCCGCCGATCGGCGCGTCGTTGCCGGGAGCGCGGCTCAGGCGCGCGACAACCGGCGAGCCGGCGAGGCGCGTCGCCGCGACGTCCTCCGGGGCGAGCCGAGCGAGCCTGGCCTTCTGCGCCTTCGTCGCCGGCGCGTCGACACGGGCGTAGGCGGGGTCGCCGAACTCGGCGGTCAGCTCCCGGTAGCGCTCCGAGGGCGACTTCCCCGTCACCGCGATCATCTCCGCCGCGAGGAGCGCGAGCAGGATGCCGTCCTTGTCCGTCGTCCAGGCCGATCCGTCGCGCTCGAGGAAGCTCGCTCCCGCCGACTCCTCCCCGCCGAACGCGACCGAGCCGTCGGTGAGCCCCGGCACGAACCACTTGAAGCCGACCGGCACCTCGACGAGCCGGCGGCCGAGCGAGGCCGCGACGCGATCGATCATCGAGGAGGACACGAGCGTCTTGCCGATCGCGGCGTCCGGCGACCAGCCGTGCCGGTGCCGATACAGGTAGTCGATCGCGACCGCGAGGTAGTGGTTCGGGTTCATCAGCCCGCCGTCGGGCGTGACGATGCCGTGCCGGTCGGCGTCCGCGTCGTTGCCGGTGATGACGTCGAACTCGCCGCCGCCCGCCCGCGCGACGAGGGACGCCATCGCCGAGGGCGATGACGGGTCCATCCGGATCCGCCCGTCCCAGTCGAGCGTCATGAACGCCCACTGGGGGTCGGTGCGCGGGTTCAGCACCGTCAGCTCGAGCCCGTAGCGGTCGCGGATCGCGCCCCAGTACTCGACCGAGGCGCCGCCGAGCGGGTCGGCGCCGATCCGCACCCCGGCGCGCTGGATCGCCGCGATGTCGATGACGTCGGCGAGCCCGTCGACGTACGCGCCGAGGAAGTCGTGCTCGCGCAGCTCGACCGACCTCGCCCGTCGGACGCCCGCGTTCTGCTCGCCGAGCAGCTCGTTCGCGCGCGCCGCGATCCGGTTCGTCGCGTCGGTGTCCGCGGGCCCGCCATGGGGCGGGTTGTACTTGAAGCCGCCGTCGCGCGGCGGGTTGTGGCTCGGCGTGATGACGATGCCGTCGGCCGCGTCCGCGGCGCGCTCGTTGTGGGCGATGATGGCGCGGGAGATCGCGGGCGTCGGCGTCCATTCGGCGCTCGCCCGGGCGTCGACCCCGTTCGCGCCGAGCACCTCGAGAGCGGTCTCGAGCGCGGGCCGGGACAGCGCGTGCGTGTCGCCTCCGATGAAGAGCGGCCCGCTCACCCCCTCGCTCGCGCGATACTCGACGATCGCCTGCGTGATCGCCGCGATGTGCGCATCGTTGAACGCCGTGTCGAGGCTCGACCCGCGGTGCCCGCTCGTGCCGAAGACGACCCGCTGCTCGGGGATCCCCGGGTCCGGCGTCAGGGAGTGGTACGCCCCGATCAGGTCGTCGACGTCGACGAGGTCCTCGGGCCGAGCTGGGCTCCCTGCACGCGCATCCACCACTCGATCCTCTCCCTTTTTCAGGAGAATCGGGGCCGCGCGTGCGTATTGCACGCGAGCTCCCTAATCTCCTGAAAACGGCGTCTTGATGAGGAGGGCGCCGGGGTCGAGACGAGCGACGAGCGCGACGGCGTCGCCGAGGTCGTCGCCGTCGACCTGGACGCCGACCGGGCGGTCCGTCCTCAGACCGAGGGTCGTCCCGCGCCGGTAGATCACGTCGCGGCCCCGTGCCGTCCGGCGATCGCTGATCCGCTGCCCCCACGCGAAGCGCCGGAGGATCGAGTTCTCGATCGCGACCGTCGTCCACACCCTCGCGACGCCGAACGGTCCGCGCGGGCGGAAGCCCGCGATGTCCAGCACGCCGTCGTCCGGCTCGGAGTCCGGCACGATGCGCAGGCCGCCCGGCAGCAGGTCGCAGTTCGCGATGACCATCGAGTGCACCCGCGCGCCGCGCTGCTCGCGGTCATCGACCCGGTAGCCGACCCGGAACGGCCTCGACCTCGGCAGCGTCCGCCACACCGCGTCCGCATACGCCATCCAGCCGATCGTCCGCTTGAGCGCCGGCTTCGTCGCACGCAGCATCTCGGCGTCCACGCCCATGCCCGCGATGACGAGGAACACCTTCTCGCCCGTCGTCGAGCCGTCCTGCCGCGTCGCCTCGAGGAGTCCGACGTCGATCGGACGGGTCGACTCCGAGAACGCGACCTCGACGGCCCGGTCGAGGGCGAGCGGCAGGGCGAGGTTGCGGGCGAGCAGGTTCCCCGTGCCCTGCGGCACGATCGCCATCGGAGTGCCCGTCCCGCGCAGGGCGGAGGCGACCTCGCGCACCGTGCCGTCGCCGCCCACCGCCGCGACCGTGTCGGCGCCGCGCCGTGCGGCCTCGGCGGCGAGGCCCGACCCGAAGTCCTCCGAGGTCGTCGGCAGCCACTCGACCCCGGCCCAGCCCGCCGCGCGCGCCCCCTCCTCGAACGCGCGACGGACGCCGCCCTCCCGGACCTTCAGGGGGTTGACGACGACGGCCATGCGGCGGGGCACGTTGCATACCGTACCCTCGGCCGATGCGGCCGGACCAGGGAGGGCGCCGCGTCGGAAGCCTAGACTCGTCGGCATGATCGACCCCGCCCTCCTGCGCTCGGAGCCGGACCGTGTGCGCGCGTCCCAGACGGCGCGCGGCGACGACGTCGGCCTGGTCGACGAGGCGATCGCCGCCGACACCGGCCGCCGCGCCGCGCTCAGCGAGTTCGAGGCGCTGCGGGCCCGGCAGAACGCGCACTCCAAGGCGGTCGCCCAGGCGCCCACCGGCGAGAAGGCGGCGCTCGTCGCCGAGGCCCAGGGCCTCGCCGCGCAGGTGAAGGCGGCGCAGCAGGCGGCGAACGACGCGGAGGCCGCGTTCGACGCGATCGTCTCGCGGATCGGCAACGTCGTCATCGACGGCGTCCCCGCCGGTGGCGAGGACGACTGGACGCTCGTCCGCGAGGTCGGCACCCCCCGGAGCTTCGACTTCGCGCCGCGCGACCACGTCGAGATCGGCGAGCTCACCCGCGCGATCGACATCCCCCGCGGGACGAAGGTGTCGGGCTCGCGCTTCTACTTCCTGCGGGGCTGGGGTGCGCGCCTCGAGCTCGCGCTCATGCGACTCGGGCTCGACACCGCGATCGAGGCGGGCTTCGAGCCGCTCATCACGCCGACGCTCGTGCGGCCCGAGGTCATGGCGGGGACGGGGTTCCTCGGAGCGCACTCCGACGAGATCTACTACCTGCCCGCGGACGACCTCTATCTGACGGGGACGAGCGAGGTCGCGCTCGCGGGCTACCACGCCGACGAGATCATCGACCTCGCCGACGGTCCGCTGCGCTACGCGGGATGGTCGGCCTGCTACCGCCGCGAGGCGGGCGCGGCGGGCAAGGACAACCGAGGGATCCTGCGCGTCCACCAGTTCCACAAGCTCGAGATGTTCAGCTACGCGCGGCCCGAGCAGGCCGAGGCGGAGCATCTCGCGCTGCTCGCGCTGCAGGAGCGGATGCTCGCGGTGTGCGAGCTCGCCTACCGGGTCATCGACGTCGCTGCCGGTGATCTCGGCTCGAGCGCCGCCCGCAAGTTCGATGTCGAGGCCTGGGTGCCGACCCAGGGCACGTATCGGGAGCTCACCTCGACGAGCAACTGCACGACGTTCCAGGCTCGTCGTCTCGGCATCCGCTCGCGCGGCGAGGACGGGAAGACCTCGCCGGTCGCGACGCTGAACGGCACGCTCGCGACGACGCGATGGATCGTCGCGATCCTGGAGACGCACCAGCAGGCCGACGGCTCGGTCCGGGTGCCCGCCGGGCTCGCTGCCTACCTCGGCACCGACCACATCCCGGTCCAGTGAGCCCGGTCGACGACGCCTGGCTCGTCGCACTCGACGTCGACGGCACGATCCTGCACGAGGACGAGTCGCTCGACCCCGCCGTCGTCGACTCGGTGCGCTCGGCGCGCGACCGGGGGCACGAGGTCATGCTCGCGACGGGCCGCTCGTGGCAGACGACGCAGCCCGTGCTCCTCGCCCTCGGTCTCAGCCCCGAGTACGTCGTCTGCGCCAACGGCGCGGTCATCATGCGACGCCAGGGCGACGGCTTCGGCGACGAGGCGCCGGACTACGTCCGCGGGCACGTCGAGACCTTCGATCCGACCGAGGTGCTCATGCGCGTCCGAGACCACCTGCCGGACGGACGGTTCATGGTCGAGCTGGAGGACGGCCGGCGGCTGTTCACCGCGGGGATGTTCGACTGGGATCTGACGAACGCGACTCAGGTCGGCTTCGACGAGCTGCTCGGCACCTTCGCGACCCGCGTCGTCGTCGTGTCGCCGGATCACGAGCTCGAGGACTTCCTCGGCGTCGTCGAGCGGATGGGCCTGCACCGGGTCTCGTATGCGGTCGGCTGGACCTCCTGGCTCGACATCGCGCCCGACGGCGTGAACAAGTCGACGGCGCTCGAGCGGGTCCGCGGCTGGCTCGGCGCGCCCCGCAGCCGCGTCATCGCGGTCGGCGACGGGCGCAACGACATCGAGATGTTCGAGTGGGCGGCTCTGTCGGGCCGCGCGGTCGCGATGGGGCAGGCGCCCGAGGAGGTCAAGGCGGCTGCGACGGAGGTCGCCGGAGCCGTCACGGAGGCGGGACTCGCGGCCGTTCTCGACTCGCTCCCATAGTCGAGTCGGTATCGTCGACGGGATGGGCGAGGATCTCAGCGGCGCGTCGCGCGCGCATGGCGCCGCCGCACGGCATGCCCATCGCCGGCGCCAGAACCCTGCTGGGCTCGTCCTCGGCACGATCGCCTCGGTCCTCGTCATCGTGCTCATCGCGGGCGGCGCGGTCGGCGCCGTCGTGTGGAACACCTTCTCGAAGCGCCTGAACGCGACGATCGAGCTCATCTCGGAGACGGATGCGCCGCCGCCGGACCTCGGTGCGATCGAGGGCGGGTTCAACATCCTCGTCGTCAGCTCGGACACCCGCGAGGGCGCGAACAACATCGACGGCTCGGACGAGAGCAGCGTCCTCAACGACGTCAACATCCTGCTGCATGTCGCGCAGGATCAGCGCAGCGCGGTTGCGATCAGCTTTCCTCGAGACCTGAGGATCCCGTATCCGGACTGCGCACTCGGCGGCGACGGCAAGATCAACTCGATCCTCTACTGGGGCGGCCTCGGGTGCGTTGTCGAGACGGTGTCGGAGTTCTCCGGCCTGCCGATCCAGTTCGCTGCCATGGTGACGTTCAACGGCGTCATCCAGATGTCGGACGCGATCGGCGGAGTCGATGTCTGCGTCGGGGGTCCTCTCCAGGACGAGGACACCGGCCTATGGATCGGCAATGCCGGGACGTTCAACCTCCAGGGATTCCAAGCGCTCGCTTTCCTGCGTACTCGGGGAACGGTCGGCGACGGGAGTGATCTCAGCCGGGTCAGCTCGCAGCAGGTCTACTTGTCGTCGATGATCCGCAAGATCAAATCGGACGGAACACTCGGCGACCTCGGCAAGCTGCTCTCGCTCGCGCAGTCCGCGCTCGCCAACATGACGATGTCGGCAAGCCTTGCCGATGCGTACACGCTGGTCCAGATGGCGCTCGCGCTCAAGAACATCCCGCTCAACCGGGTGACCTTCACCCAGTTCCCGACCTATGGCGGGGACACCTCGGGGCACGGCTACTTCTTCCCCTCCGACGCGGGATTCACGCTCTTCGACTATGTCCGGGCGGACCAGCCGTTCGTGCTCCCGCAGGTCGGCGACGATCGTGGCTCGACGATCGATCCGAATGGCGCCCTGACCGAGGAGCAGCAGGAGCAGCTCGCCGACAACTCCGGCCTCCCGGTGCTCGACGGGGTCACGGGGCAGACGGCAGCGGATTTCTCGTGCTCGGTGCCGTACTACGGCTGATGCTCATTATCCGTCGCTAGACTCGCGTCGCCGACCGGGAGGGCTGTCCGAGCGGCCGATGGAGCCGGTCTTGAAAACCGGTGGGCGGAGACGCCTCGTGGGTTCGAATCCCACGCCCTCCGCTGAACACATGAACGTCTGAACGCCCGATGGAGAGGAATGCGATGAGCGAGTCGCCGGACCGCGCTCCGAAGCGTGCCATCCCGCGCCACGCCCGCCGTCCTCACCAGAACCCCGCCGGCCTCATCCTCGGCACGATCGCGTCGGTCCTCGCTCTCGTGCTCATCGCGGGCGGCGCGGTCGGCGCCGTCGTGTGGAATACCTTCTCGAAGCGGCTGAACGCGACGATCGAGCTCATCTCGGAGACCGACGCCCCGCCGCCGGACATCGGTGCGATCGAGGGCGGGTTCAACATCCTCATCGTCGGCTCGGACACCCGCGAGGGTGTGAACAACATCGATGGGTCCGACAACGGCGGCGTCCTGAACGACGTCAACATCCTGCTGCACGTCGCACAGGACCAGCAGAGTGCAGTGGCGATCAGCTTTCCCCGTGACCTCTGGGTGTCGGACTCGAGCCCTTGTGCATGGAGTCGGATCAACACGAGTCTCGCGGCCGGCGGCTTCAGCTGCGCGGTGGACACCGTGTCCGCGCTCACAGGCCTTCCGATCCAGTTCGCGGGAATGGTCACCTTCAACGGTGTGATCCAGATGTCGGATGCGATCGGCGGTGTCGATGTGTGCGTGACCGATGCGCTCATCGACGAGGACACAGGCCTTTGGCTGGGCAATGCCGGGACGTTCAACCTCCAGGGCTTTCAGGCGCTCGCGTTCCTTCGCACTCGCGGCGCGATCGGCGACGGCAGCGATCTCAGCCGGGTCAGCTCGCAGCAGGTCTACTTGTCGTCGCTCATTCGCAAGGTCAAGTCGGACGGTGTGCTCAACGACCCCATCAGCCTCCTCTCGATAGCCCAGGTCGCGCTTTCGACGATGACATTGTCAGGAAGTCTCGCCGATCCGTACACGATGGTGCAGATGGCGCTCGCGCTCAAGAACCTGCCGCTCAATCGAGTCTCGTTCGTCCAGTGGCCCACCCATTACGGCGAGGTCCCCGAGGGCGAGACGAGTCGCCCGGTCGAAACGAGCTGGGGCGCGGCAAACGAGTTGCTCGCGTACATTGCCGCGGATCAGCCGTTCGTCCTCACCGGCGTCGGGGACGAGCGGGGATCGACCGTGAATCCGGACGGCGCGCTGACGCCCGAGCAGCAGGAGCAGCTCGCGGACAACAGCGGGCTCCCCGTGCTCGACGGGGTGACGGGCCAGACCGCTGCCGACTTCTCCTGCTCGGTCGCCAACTAGCACCAGCACCGCGATCACGTTCGCGCCGGACGATCCTGGCAGCCCGCGCGATAGGTTGGCGGCATGCGCAGGCTCAGGAGGCTCGCGGCGGCCGCGGCGATCGGCGGCGCGCTGCTCCTCATCGCGAGCCCCGCGTCTGCCGCCTCCCCCGGGCCACCCGGCCGGGACGCCGGCGTTCTGACCGCGGGAGTCGACGACTTCGCCTTCGAGCGGATGGACGTCGACTACACGCTCGGGCGCGACGGGGCGGGTGCGAGCACCCTGCTCGTCGTCGAGACGTTCGTCGCCGTCTTCCCCGACTTCGACCAGAACCGGGGGATGCGCCGCATCGTCCCCGACAGCTACAACGGGCAGCCGCTCGAGCCGCGGTTCATCTCCGTGACCGATGGCGCGGGCAATCCGAGGCCCGCGGAGGTCGAGCTCGACGACGGCGAGCTCACGATGACCTCGCGCGACGCCGGCTACGTCCACGGGACGCAGGTCTATGTCTTCACCTACCTGCTGCACCACGTCACCTGGCGCTTCCGGGACACGGGCGACGAGTTCTACTGGGACGTCAACGGCGACGAGTGGTGGCAGCCCTTCGGCGACGTCACGGCGACCCTCCACCTCGATGCGGAGCTCGCGGACGCGATGACCGGCGAGCTCGCCTGCTACCGGGGCGCAGCCGGCTCCGGCGATCGCTGCGAGATCGCGGCGTCGGCGGGCGGGCAGGGCGTGTCGATCGGCGCCTCGTCGGGCCCGCTCGGGCCGCGCGAGACGATGACGATCGCGGTCGGCTTCGTCGATGGCACGTTCACCCCGTTCGACACCTCGTACTTCGCGACGCCGCTGGCCTGGCTGCACATGCTCGCGGCACTCGGGCTGCTCGGCGCGTTCGTCGCCGCGATCGTCGTGCGGGCGACGAGGCTGCGTGACGAGCCGGGGCGCCGCGTGATCATCGCCGAGTACGAGCCGCCGAAGGGGATCGACGCGCTGCAGGGCGCGGTGCTCCTCGGGCTGGCGAACCGCGCGATCCCCGCCGAGGTGCTCGAGCAGGCGGTCGCCGGGAGCATCCGGATCGTCGAGGGCGAGCGCCGGGCGTTCGGGCGTCACCGGTTGCAGGCCGAGCTCGTCGACGCGAGTCGCGCCGACGGCGACGGCCGGATGCTCCTCGACGGGCTGTTCGGTCCCCTCGCCCCGCCCGGCGCGATCTTCGAGTTCGGCGGCACGGACACGCGGATGTCGGCGGCGGCGAGACGGATCCTCGCGTGGGCGGCGCAGGAGCTGCGGGCGCAGGGCGCGTATCGCGAGGTGCCGCGGCGCCTGCGCGCGTGGCCGATGCTGCTCGCGTTCGGCTTCGCGATCGCGGTCTTCCCGCTCGGCATCGCGGTCGCCGACTCGGGGCGCGCGGAGGGCCTCGTCGTCGCGATCGGGGTCGTCAGCATCATGATGGTCTTCGCGGTGATCGTGCTGCTCGGGCGCAAGCCCAAGTCGGCGAGGGGCGCCGAGCTTCGCGATCACCTGCGGGGGATGCGGGAGTTCATCGCGTGGGCGGAGGCGGATCGGATCCGCACCCTGCAGTCGCCCCAGGGAGCGGAACGCCGGCGGGTCGACCCCGGCGACCCGCGCCAGATGCTGCACCTGTACGAGTCGCTGCTGCCGTACGCCGTCGTGTTCGGGCTCGAGAAGCAGTGGGGCGAGCGACTCGCCGCGCTCTATCAGGACGGATCGCCGAGCTGGTACTCGAGCACGCGCGGCTTCCAGGTCGCGGCGTTCGCCGCGGGCATCTCGTCGCTCTCGTCGAGCGCGTCGAGCTCGTCGTCGACATCCGGTGGCTCCGGTGGAGGCGGCTCCGCGGGCGGCGGTGGCGGCGGCGGCGGTGGCGGCGGGGTGTGAGCCGGACGGCACGGCCCGCGGCCTCGCGCGTCCGGTAGGATCTACCGGTACTTGGAGTCGTCGCATAGTCCGGTCGAGTGCACCACCCTGCTAAGGTGGAGACCCCTTATTGGGGTCCGAGGGTTCAAATCCCTCCGACTCCGCTCGGTGAAGTCTCAGGACATCGTTGACGGTTGAACCGCCGATGTCGAGGTGGATGCGCCGGTGCCGTCGGCCGTCGACTCAGTCGAGGCGGGGCCGCCCGCGGTCGACCGGGCTGATGGCCTGCTGCGTCGCAGCGACCCATTCCCGCCGCCACCGGCGGATGCGTTCGCGCTGGGCCTTATTCGCTCCCGATCGGGGCCCGAGCAGTGTGAAGGCCGTTGCGATGTGATCAGGGAGTTCATCGACCGGTCTTGCGGTTGCGGAGGCGAGGATCGCAGCGGCCTGGGCTGGGTCGACCCCGAGTTCGAGGAGCCGCAGGATCTCGCGCGCATCCTTGAGGCCCTTCTCGGAATCTGGCCGATCCAGGAGCGCGGCGAGCTTCGAGATGGTGTGCGCCTCGATCGTCAGCAGTCGCCAGCCGCTGTCGCCGAACAGCTCGGTGTGCTCGGCAAGGACCTCGACCCTGAGACGGAGCTTCGCGCCGAGCTCGGACCGGTGCGGGATGTAGACGTCGACGTGGACGCCTTCGAACTCACCGCGCCACTTCGTTCCCTGCAGGCGACTTGACTCCGAGAACTCGTCGAGGGCCGCCCGCACCTTCTCACGGACCTCGGGTGCCCCGATGATGAGGTCGATGTCGCGGCTGATGTCACCGGCGACCCGGGCGAACGTCGCCCATCCGCCGATCAGAATCGACGGCTCCAGCTCCTTCCCGAGGTAGTCCAGGACCAGCCGAAGGTGCCCGGCATCGTCGAGGGGGACGTCAACCACGAGGATCCTCCGCCTTCGCCCAGTCGTCGACGGCGAACCAGGCCCGCCACAGCGCGCGGCGGAACTCGCTGGCCTGCCAGCCGGGCTGGGCGAACAGGTCGGCGTAGGTCTGCGCCTTGCTCGTGTAGCCGTCGTTCCAGGTCGCGAGCGTGTGCGGATCGATCGTGAAGACAAGCGCGCCGTAGCCGTGCGGGAGGGAGGTCAAGTCGGTGTTCGACGGGACATACGTGATCGCCGTCGCGTGATCCGCGATCCGATTCCCGCCAAGGTGATGTGCGGCCGCCCGCGTGCCCCCGATCGCATAGGCGGGCAGGGCCTCGACGAGTTCCTGCGCAGCCTCGAGGCTCGTCGGACGCGTCGGCGTGAACGACCTGGCCGCCGCGAGCAACGTGACCATCCGCTCCGGATCGGTCACACTGAACCCACCCCCCGGATACCGAGTCACCGCACCGATCGACACCGGACGCCGCAACGCCTGGTAGGCGAGCTTCTCGCCGACGCCGGCCTCCCATGACAGGTCTCCGGTGCTCTTCCACTCGCGGCGCCCGGACAGCGCGGCATCGCCGAGCGTTCGCCATACGGCATCCGTCGCACGCATCGCGCACCTCCTCGAGTTCGAAGACAAGTCTACTAAACAGTAGAAACGCAAATCTATAGATCAGTAGAAACTAGATTCTACAAATCAGTAGAAGCAGGATCTGCACGACAGTGCCCGAAGGAGGTCCCGATGTCTTCGCGTTCGGGTGGCGTTCGAGACCGCCATTCGGTAGTTGACAGCGATCAACCAATACCGTATGGTTGACCGACATCAACAGTCGACGCTCGTCGACTCCCGCGCCGTCGTCGCCGCACCGTCACCACCAGCAAGGAACGCATCGCCATGTCACCCGTCACCGAGGCCACCGACTCCGCCGTCGCGACCGAGCCGCGCCGTAGCGTTCTGCCCGCCCTGTCGGGCCTCCTCCTCGGCATGTTCGTGTCGATGCTCGCCTCGACCGTCGTCTCGTCGTCGCTGCCCGTCATCATCCACGACCTGAACGGCGACCAGACCGCGTTCACCTGGGTCGTCACCGCGACGCTCCTGACGACCGCGATCTCGACGCCGATCTGGGGCAAGCTCGCCGATCTGCTGGGCCGCAAGCTGCTCTTCCAGCTCGCGATCGTCGTCTTCGTCCTCGCGACCGCCGCGGCCGGCTTCTCGCAGAACGCCGAGATGCTCATCGCGTTCCGCGCCGTCCAAGGCATCGGCGCCGGCGGTCTCGCGGCGCTCAGCCAGGTCATCATGGCCGACATCATGAGCCCGCGCGAGCGCGGCAAGTACATGGGACTCTTCGGCGCGGTCATGGCCGTCGCGACCGTCGGCGGTCCGCTGCTCGGCGGCGTCATCACCGACGGGCTCGACTGGCGCTGGAACTTCTACATCGCGCTGCCGGTCGCGATCGTCGCGCTCATCATCGTCCAGGCCACCCTGCACCTGCCGAAGCGTCCCAGGACGAAGACGACGATCGACTACCTCGGCATCGTGCTGCTGTCCGTCGCCGTCTCGCTCCTGCTCATCTGGGTGAGCCTCGCCGGCAGCCAGTTCGAGTGGTGGAGCCTGACGACCGCGCTCATGGTCGGCGGGGCACTCATCGCGGCTGCGCTCTTCGTCGTCGTCGAGCTGCGCTCCAAGGAGCCGCTCATCCCGTTGACGATGTTCAAGAACGCGACCTTCACGCTCTCCGTCATCGCATCGGTCGCGACCGGGCTCGCCATGTTCGGAGCGTCCGTGTTCCTGAGCCAGTACATGCAGCTCGCGCGCGGCGCGACGCCGACGGAGGCCGGGATCATGACGATCCCGATGATCGCGGGCCTCCTCATCTCCTCCGTCGTGGTCGGGGCCCTCATCACCCGATTCGGCAAGTGGAAGCTCTACGTCATCCTCGGCGCCGTGCTGCTGACCGCCGGCTCCTACCTGCTGTCGACCATCGAGTACGACACCGACTTCACCCTCGTGTCGCTCTACATGGTGCTCCTCGGCGCGGGCGTCGGGATGACGATGCAGAACCTGGTCCTCGTCGTGCAGAACACCATCGCCCCGGCCCAGATCGGTGTCGCGAGCTCGGGCGTGACGTTCTTCCGCAGCCTCGGCGGCACGATCGGCGTCTCCGTCATGGGCGCCGCGCTCGCCGGTCGCGTCACCGCGCTCGTCGCCGAGCGCACGGACGACATCGGTACGGCGCTCGCGAGCCTCGGCGCCGATGCTCCGACGTGGGCCGAGCAGCTCCAGTCCGGCTCGCTGCCGGAGGTCTCCCAGATGCCCGAGGCGCTGCGTGTCGTGTTCGAGGACATCTACGCGACGGGGATCTCGCACTCATTCCTCATCGCCGTTCCGTTCGCGATCATCAGCCTCATCGCGGTCATCTTCCTGCCGAACAAGCCGCTCACGCGGATGACGACGAGCGAGCGCCTGCGCGCGGTCGAGGCCGACCTCGCGACCGTGTCCGTCCCCGAGGGCATGGACGCGCTCACCGCGACGGGCAGCGTCCGGCTCCCGCAGAACGCGACCGAGCAGCGGGGCGGGCCGCTCGTCGGCTAGCTGCGAGTCGACGCCTCCTCGAGTCGCTCGACCTCGGGCATGGCCTTGCGCCAGCCGCCCTCGATCCCGCGGCCGAGGAGGCCGCGCAGCAGGAGCTGGACGCGCAGCAGTCGCGGGTAGACGACACTGTCGGACCGGCGTTCTATCCCCGTGACGATCGCGCCGGCCGCGGCGTCGACGGGGTGCGTGCGGCGGAAGGCCCTGGGCATCCCGTCGCGAGCGCGAGACGCTGCCGGGTCGGCGTCGATGCCTGCGACGAGCGGCGTGTCGAGGAAGCCGAAGTAGCCGATGCCGACGGCGACGTCGTGGTGGGCGACCTCGATCCGCAGTGAGCGTCCGAGCGACTCGATCCCAGCCTTGCTGACCGCGTAGGCGGAGGCGTGCGGTCCCGGCGCGGCCGCGAAGCCGGAAGAGACGAGGAAGATCGAGCCCCTGGAGTCGAGCAGGCTCGGCAGTGCTGCCCGAACGGTGCGCCAGGTGCCGAGCAGGTTGACCTCGACGACTCGCTCCCAGGCGGCCGGGTCGATGCGCCGGATCGTGCCCGCCGCCGTGACGCCCGCGTTCGCGACGACGACGTCGATGCGCCCGAACCGCCCCGCCGCCGTCTCCATCGCCCGCCCGATCTGCGCGGCATCGGCGATGTCGGCGGCGATCGCGATCGTCTCGCCGCCGATCGACGCGGCGGCCGCCTCGACCGCTGCCGCGTCGATGTCGACGAGCGCGACGCGCGCCCCCCGTCCGGCGAGCTTGCGTGCGACGGCGAGCCCGAGCCCGCTCGCCGCTCCGGTCACGACGGCGACGCTGCCGTTCATTCCGACCATGGTTCCCCCTCCAAGGTTGCCCGGATGACGTGCGAGCCTACTCGCCCGGGAGCGCAGGGTCACGTCCGAATCCCGTCGACAATCCGACGGAAGCAGGCAACGGTCCGCTTGGTCGGGGAGTAGATTCGTCCTCGTGAGTAGAACGCCGTATCCTCTGGCCTTCTTCTCCTTGATCAAGCTGACTGACGAGCGCGACCGGGCAGCCTACAACCGCTGGCACCTCTTCGATCACCGTCCGGAGAACCTCGCGCTGCCCGGCGTGGCCTGGGGCGAGCGCTGGGAGCGGCGCGCCGACTCGCCGATCGCGCATGCGGGAGTCGAGCAGTTCGCCGACCTGGACTACCTCGCGATGTACTTCTTCCGCGAACCTCCGGCGGCGAGCATCGCCGACTGGGACCGCCTTGGCGCCGACTCCTTCCAGTGGGGGCGCGGCCCCCTGTTCCCCGGCGTCGAGCGCCGGCTGCTCGCCTTCTTCCGACCGGTGAAGGGCTATGCCAGTCGCGCCGCGCTCGTCGGCCCCGAGGTGGTGCCGATGCGTCCGAACCGCGGCGTCCAGGTGACGATGACTCGGTACGGCGAGCCCTTCGGCGCCGCCGCGCATGCGGACTTCGCCTGGGAGGACCAGGTGCTCGTGCCCGAGTTGCTCCAGGTCCCCGGCGTCGCTGGGGCCTGGACGTTCTCCTTCCTCCACTACCAGCAGCATTCGACGCTGCCGCTCACGGGCGACGGGGGCGCCTCGGCCGGCTCGATCCGGCTGCGCCTCGTCTATCTGGACGACGATCCGGCGGCTACGACGCGCGGGATCGAGGAGGCCACCGCCGAGGCGCAGCGGCTGGGCGGGGGTCACGACTCGGGCGCGGAGCCGCTGCTCTCCACGACCCTGCACGCCATCTGGCCGTGGGAGGAGCACTAGAGTGGGGCGCCGGCGGCGCGGACCCAGGCGGGTGGCGAGATGAGCGACGGCGACCGGGCGGTGCTGGTCATCGGGGGCGCGGCGGGGATCGGCGCGGCCGTGGCCCGTCGGCTGGCCGGACCCGGCGTCCAGCTGTTCCTGGCCGATGTCAATGCCGAGGCCGGCGAGGCGCTCGCCGAGTCGCTCCGGGCCGAGGGCGCGCGCTGTGCCTTCCGTCAGGTCGACGCGACCGACGAGGCGTCGATCGCGGGGCTGTTCGGCTGGATGGCCTCGGAACGCGCACGGCTGACCCTGGCCGTGAACGTGGTCGGCGCCGACCTCATCCGCCCGCCGCGCGACTTCGCGAGCATCGCGCTCGCGGACTGGGATCGCACGATCGCTGTCTCGCTGACGAGCACGTTCCTATGCATGCGTGGGGAGATTCCGCTGATGGCGGCGAACGGCGGCGGCTCCATCGTCAATGTCAGCTCGCTCGCCGGGTTGCGCCCCGCGATGGGTGCCTCCCCGGCCTACGGCGCCGCAAAGGCGGGCGTCGTGATGCTCACCCGATGGGCGGCGATGCACTACGCGGAGCAGGGGGTCAGGGTGAACTGCGTGGCGCCGGGCCTGACCAGGACCGAGACCGTGGCGGCTCTCGTCACGCCGGAGCGCGAGCGCGAGCTGCTGGGGTCGCTGCATGCGATCCACCGCTTCGTCGAGCCCTCGGAGATCGCGGATGCGGTCAGCTGGCTCGCCGGCGACGACGCGGCGATGGTGACGGGCCATGTCCTGCCGATCGATGGCGGCTGGGCGGCGCGCTGAGGCCGTGCAGCCGCGGGTTCCGACGGCGCTCCGGTGTGGCTCAGCGCCATCCCGGTCGAGGTCGGAGAGCTCGCGGTCCGAGCGGGCTCGAGTCGGCCCCGATCGGTCTCAGACCTGGTCGCTCGCGCGCCGATGCACCGCGTCACCTCGGGTGATGAGGTCGATCCTGAGGGTGCGCCGGGCGATCCGCCAGCCGACGACGGTGCGCAGGTACGCGTCCTCGTAGTGCACATGCCAGACCCTGTCGTGGCCGTTAAGGAGGTGGTGCGCGACGCAGCGCACCCGACCGAGAGCGCGGCCGCGGCCCAGCGGGTCAGGCTCGATGAGCTGGCCGACGATCTCGTGCACGGTCGCGTCGCTGCGCAGCACGCCCTCGAGCGCGTCGCGGATCTCCGCCGTGCCGTGCGAGGCCCGTACCGGGTCGAGCATCTCGGGCGGCGCCGGCAGCACGAGCTCGGCGTCCGGGGTGAACAGCGCTGCGGCGGCATCGAGTTCACGGCGGTCGACGAGGCTCGCGTAGCGCTGAGCGAGCTCGGCGATGGCGAGCCGGTCCTCGACGCTCAGGCTCATCGTCGGGCCCATTCCTCGAGCCGCTCCCGAAACTCCACCGGGATGCGCACCGGATGGCCGTCGGGGGAGACGGTGACGTCGGTGACGCTGGCCCGGCCGACGAGCACCCCGTCGGCCACCCGGATCATCCGGAACTCGAAGACGAAAGCGCTGGTGCGGATCTCCCCGACGCGCAGCTCGAGGCGGATCTCGTCGAAGAGCCCCACCGCGATCAGATACTCGCATTCCGTGGCGCGGGTGACCATCCACCAGCCGAAGCGGTCCTTCAGCTCGTCCTGGCGCAGTCCCTCGAGGTACATGAACTCGCTGAGCACGGACTCCATCCGCCGGAACCAGGTCCCGTAGTAGAGGATCCCCGCCGGGTCGGTCTCGCCGTAGGACAGTCGGAAGGTGTGGCTGTGCAGCGCCGGCCGCTCTTCGCTGCTCACTGGGCCACCGTCCGAGCGCCGTCTACCGAGGCCGTGGCGGTCATCCCGGCAAGGATCGCGGGCTCTTCGGCGACATCCGCCACCCTGGACCGGACGTCGCCTCCCGCGGCGGCGGCGATGAGCGCGACCGTCTGCTCGAGGCCGCCCGGGTCGGCATCCCGGGCACTCATCATCAGGCTCAGGTCCGGGGCGTGCAGGGCAGTGGCGCGCCCGATCCCGCTGCCCGCCCCGGTGATGACGATCGCGTCGCCCGAGGCGAAGGCGAAGTCAGCTTGCAACATGCGCAAGCCCCAAACGAGCGGATGCTCCTCGGTCCGAGCCAGGACTGGAGTGTCCCGCGATCCGGCGGCGCTCACAGTGCCGCGGCGTACTCGGCCGCACCGAGGAGCGCCCCGTCGAGGTAGCCGGTCTCCGCCGCATCGCCGAGCCTCGTGGCGACGAGACCCGCGGCTTCGAGCTGCGTGAGAAGGGAGCCCTCGTCGGGGACGCTCCCCGTGATGAGGATTCGGTCCCCGCCGAGGGTGCGCTGCTGTCCGCGGAAGTTTCGGTAATGCAGACCGTGCTCGTCGATCCGCAGCCCCGAGGCGCCGCTGACGAGCGCCGCCTCCGCCGCGCGAAGCTCTCGGATCGCCACGTCACGGCGGATCGACGCCCAGCCGGTGCCGAGCTGCCCCCCGCTCACCACCGCCACCCGGTCGCCGCGGGCGACGAGCCGCTGCGCGAGCGAGAGCGCCTCGAGGCTGCCGCCGACCAGCACCACGCTGTTGCCGCCCTCGGCGGGGCCGAGCGCCCAGGCTATGGCCGCTTCGCCGGCGAGGACCCCGGGGGAGCCCGCGCCGGGGATGCCCTGGGTGTCCCGCCGGCCACCGGTGGCCACCACGACCCGGTCTGGCCTGGTCGCGCCGACGGTGGCCGCAGTCGCCGCCGTGCCGAGACGCAGCTCCACGCCGGCCTGAGCGACCTGCCGCCGCAGCCATTCGAGCATGTCCCTGCTCGGGCTGTGCATCTCGGCTGCGTACCGCAGTGCGCCGCCGAGCTCCGTCTCCCGCTCGAAGAGCGTCACTCGGTGGCCCGCGAGGGCGAGTCGCCTGGCGGCCTCCATGCCGGCCGGGCCGCCCCCGATCACGACGATCGTCTGCGCCCGCTCCGTGGGCCGGATCGCCAGCTCGCGCTCGCGGCCCATCTCCGGGTTCGCGGTGCATCGGATGTGACCGCCGGTGGAGATCTCGCTGATGCAGACAAAGCCGTACACGCAGGGGCGGACGTCCTCGGCGCGCTCGGCGAAGGTCTTCGCGGGCAGCTCTGGGTCGGCGAGCAGCTTGCGCCCCAGCCCGACGAAGTCGACGTGTCCGGCGGCGAGGTGCTCCTCGGCGAGCGCGAGGTCCATCCGGCCGGATGAGATCACCGGTATCCGCAGCACGGAGCGGATCGCCGCCGCGTTCGGCATCAGATGTGCCGGCTGGGCCGGGCTGTGCGACCAGAGCATGTGCATCCCGCCCATCCGAACGTCGCCGTAGGCGCTCACGGTGATGGCGTCCGCGCCGGCCTCCTCGGCGAGGACGGCGGTGACCTTCGCGTCCTCCACGGTGATGCCGTCGTCGAGCAGGAACTCCTGCGAATCGATCTTGCACCAGATGGGAAAGTCGTCGCCGACCCGCCGCCTGGTGGCACGGAGGATCTCCAGGAGGAATCGGGAGCGTCGCTCCACCGAGCCGCCGTACTCGTCGTCCCTCGCATTCGTGTACGGGGAGAGAAACGAGCTGATCAGGTAGCCGTGCGCTGCGCTGATCTCCACCGCGTCTGCGCCCGCGAGGCGCGCCCGCTCCGCGGCATCCGCGAACAGGCCCACGATATGGGCGATGTCCTCGTGGGACATGGTGTGGTAGCTCTTCGGGGGCAGCTTCGGGTCGTGCGGCAGCCCGTCGTCCGGGGGCGTGCAGGGACCCCACATCGGTCGGCCGCCGAGCCAGTCCTGGGTGGCCTTGTGGCCGTTGTGGTTCAGCTGGACGCCGAGCTGGACGCCCTCCGAGTGCACCGCGTCGGCGACGAGGCGCAGACCCCCGATGTGGCGCTCCTGGGAGATGGCGAGCCCGCCCGGGATGAGCTGGCCGAGTGGGTAGGCGACGGCGGCGGCACCGGTCATGATGAGGCCCGCACCGCCTCGTGCCCGTGCCCGGTAGTAGGCGGCGAGCCGCTCGCCGGCGACGCCGCCCTCGTCGGCGTAATCGGTGCCCATCGCGGTCATGATCAGCCGGTTCGGCAGCTCGAGCGCGCCGATCCGGCCCGGCGTGAGCACGTGCCGGAGGCCGGGCGCCGCTGGGGCGGTGATGCTCATCGGGGGCTCCTCCTCGATCGGGCGGTCACGGCCTCGGCGAGTCCTCGAGGGCGGCCCGGAAGGACTCGCCCGGGTACTCCAGCAGGCAGAGCCGGACGCCGTACAGCTCGACGGCGTCGAAGATGACCTCCCTGGCGACCCCGGCCCGGAGGTCCTGGATCGGAGCAAGCCCCTGCGCGACGATGTGCCGGACGGCGGCGTCCATGTCGTCCACTCGGAAGTGGATGTTCCGGAAGCCCTCGGGGATGCCGGGCATCTCGAGCAGCTCGAAGCAGCCGGTGGCGTCCACGGCGATCCGCAGTCGCTGTGGGAGCGGTGCCGAGCTGGAGGTGCCGGTGTCCGAGGTCGTGGCGACTTCGTAGTCGACCCCGACCTCGAAGATGCGGAAGTCCAGGCCGAGCAGCGCCGTAAAGCGCGCGACGGCGGAGTCGAGATCGTGCACCGACCAGCCCAGCAGTTCCATGGCCTCGATGCGCATGATCGACCTCCGTCGCGTTCGGGCTCGGCCGGGCGAAGTCGGCGACTCTGCCGATCAAGCGATTGCTTGTGCAAGCCTAGCCCGGGCCGAGCCCGAGCCGCCACCCCCTACGGTTCCTTCAGACCCCGTAGCCGCCGTCGATATCGAGCTTCTGGCCGGTGATGAAACCCGCGCGGTCGGAGGCGAGGAAGGCGACCGCCTCGGCGATATCCACGGACGAGCCGAAGCGCCGCAGCGGAATGTTGCCCGTCGCCACCGCGAGTGCCCGTTCATCGAGGTCGCCGCTCGCCATCAGCCGGGCGGACATCCCGTCGCTGAGCATCCCGGGGCCGACGCAGTTCACCCGGATGCCGAAGCGGCCCTCCTCCGCGGCGAAGCCGCGGGCGAGCGCCTCGACCGCGCCCTTCGGCCCGGCCGACAGACCGTCGCGCACCGGGTAGCGCCGGGTGGCCGCGGTGGTCACCACGACGACGCTGCCGGCGGAAGCGCGCAGGGCGGGGAGCGCAGCGTGCATCACCCGGAAGAAGCCGTTCACATCCGCGTCCACCTGGGTGGCGAACGCGTCCGGGCTCACCCTGGACAGGTGGATCATCGGCACATGCGGGCCGGCGGCGTGCACGAGGGTGTGGATCGTCCCGTGCCGCTCCAGCGCCGCGGCGAAGAATCGCTCGACGGCCTCGGTGTCCGTGAGGTCGAGCGGCTCCGACTCGGCTCGTCCGTCGAGCTCGGCGAGGAGCGCATCCGGACGATTCGAGCGGTGCGTGAGGAGCACCTTGCTGCCTTCCGCGACGAGCTTGCGGACGATCGCCGCCCCGATCCCGCCCGAGCCGCCGGTGACCACGGCGATGCCGTCCCGTCCCTCGAAATCGCCGGTCATCCCTGTCGTCCCTTCCTCATCAGCGGATCGCTCCGCCCGTGTTCGTGGCGAGCCGCCCTGTGCAGGCTCGCGAGCCGGTGCGCCATGGGTCGTATCCGACGTTCACGGCCGCCGTCCGCGGCAGCGGGGTCAAGCGGCATCGACCGTCTCCGGAGCTTCAGCCGATGGCCGTGGCCGGTCGCTTCGCTGCGTCCTCCCGGAGTGCGATCTTCATGATCTTCCCGGTCGCGTTCCGCGGATAGTCCTGCACGAAGATGATCTCCCGCGGCACCTTGAAGTTCGCGAGCCGATCCCGGCAGAACGCGATCAGCTCCGCCTCGGTGGGCGCGGGATCGGCGTCGTGCAGCAGCAGGACGTACGCCCAGCCGACGGTGCCGAGGCGCGGATCCTCGACGCTGATCACTGCCGACTCGTTCACCGCGGGGTGCTGGCGCAGCACATCCTCCACCTCGGCGGGGTAAACGTTGAAGCCGCCGACGATGAACATGTCCTTCAGCCGGTCGGTGATCTTGACGCAGCCGTGCTCGTCCATCTCCCCGATGTCGCCGGAGTGGAACCAGCCCTCGTCGTCGAACGCGGCTCGGTTCGCCTCGTCGTTCTCGAAGTAGCCGAGGGTGACATTCTCGCCGCGCAGCACGATCTCGCCGGATCGGCCCACGGGCAAGGGCTGGTTGTGCTCGTCGACGATCCGGATCTCTACGCCGGCCACGGCCGGTCCGGTCGTGTCCTGCATGTGCTCGAAGTCCTCGTCGTCCCGCGACATCGTGGCGACGACGCATTCGGTGAGCCCGTATGCCTGCGCGACCGACTCGAAGCCGAGGATCTCGACCATGTCGCGGAACAGCGTCTGCGGCACCGTGGAGGCGCCGCAGACGGCGAAGCGCAGCGAGGACAGGTCGTGCTCGCGGCGGTGCGGATGGTCGATCAGCGTGGTGAAGATCGTGGGCGGCCCGGGGAGCACCGAGATGCGGTCGTCCTCGATCATGTCGAGCACCTGATCCGGGTCGAAGGTCTCCGCGAGGTAGATCGTGGATCCTGAGACGAGCGAGGCCATCAGCCCCGCCTTGTAGCCGAAGCCGTGGAACAGCGGGTTGACGATGAGGTAGTGGTCGTCGGGGGTGAGCTTGCCGCCTGTCGCCCAGGACTGGGCGACGCTGAGGGTCTGGCGGTGCGCGGAGAGCACGCCCTTCGGCTGGCCGGTCGTGCCGGAGGTGAACAGCATGTCGACGAGGTCGTCCTTGGTGACCGTCGCGGTTCGGGCGTCGAGCACTGCGTCGTCCACTGCGGCGCCCCCGGCGACGAAGTCCGCCCAGGTGCTCACGCCGTCCCCGGAGGTCTCCAGGTCGACATCGACGAGCCGCTCGAGATGCGGCAGCCCCTTGACCGGTGACGCCTCGAGCGCGTCGGGTGCGGCCGAGCCGCGCAGCAGGCGGATGTAGCCCTTGTCGAGGAAGCGATCGGCCACAACGAGCACTCGGCTGCGCGAACGCTCGAGGATGGCGCGGGCCTCGTGTCCGGTATACCTGGTGTTGAGCGGTACGGCGACGGCACCGATGACTTGGGCGCCGAGCAGGGCGAGGATGAACTCGAGCCGGTTGGGGATCCAGATCGCGACCCGGTCGCCATGCTCGACGCCGAGGGCGAGGTAGGCCTTCGCGACCGCGCGCACGCGCTGCGCCAGCTCGCGGTAGCTCACGGTGACCCCGTCGTCGACGATGGCGGGGTGTCCATCGAAGGTGCGCGCCGCCGCAGCGATCATCGTCGGGATAGTGCTCTCGCTGAGAACGGGCAACGTTGCTCCTAGTTGACCGGCTGCTCGTTAGGCAGTCTATCGCGGTGGACTCCGGACCGCTCGCCTGCACAAACCGGTCGGCCGCGAGTGTAGCAAATCTAACGCTTGCTTGTGTTCTGGGGCGGTAGAGCTGCGTCGAGCGTCGACAAGGGGTCAGAGCCTCGTCGTGGGCCGCGGACTGAAGTCCTGACGCACCAGCCCGCCGCGCCGCTTCGTCAGCCCTCGCGGCGCTGCGTGGGCGTCTCGCCCTGCTCGAGCAGGGCGGCGATGCGCGCGGCACGAGGGGCGAGCGCACTGCCGAACCGGATGTCGCTGTCCGCGAAGCTGGCGTCGCCGAGCGCGAGACGGGCGTGGGAGGGCCAGCTCGGGTCGTGCAGCATCTCGCGCCCGAGCAGGATGAGGTCGGCGTCGCCCTGCTCGACAAGGCCGAGGGCTTGGTGCGGGTCGACGATGAGCCCGACGGTCGCCACCGGGATCCCGGCCTCGGAGCGGATCCGCCGTGAGAAGTCCGCGTGGAAGGAGAACGAGCGCCGGATCCGGCCGTCCATGCTGCGATCTGTAGTGATGCCGCCGGACGACACGTCCACGAGGTCGACCCCCGCGTCGGCGAGCCGGGTCGCGAAGAGCACCGCATCGTCCAGCCCGAGTCCCTCGGCGACGCCGTCGACCGCCGAGATCCGGTAGGCGAGAGGGACATCCGGCCCGATCTCGTCACGCACCGCGGCCACCACCTCGAGCGGATAGCGCATCCGTCCATCAGGCGATCCGCCGTAGCGGTCGTCCCGGTGATTCGATACCGGCGACAGGAAGGAGTGCAGCAGATAGCCGTGCGCGCCGTGCAGCTCGATGAATCGGAACCCCGCGTCGAGCGCCCTGCGCGCGGCGCGGCGCCACGACGCGATGACGGCGGTGATCCCGGCCGCGTCGAGTGCCGTCGGCGTCGGCCAACCGGGGCCTGCCGGCAGTGCCGACGGTCCGACCACCGGCCAGGGGGGTCGTCCCGCCGCGGCGTCGCTCTCGTCGAGGGGCGCCCCGGCCAGCCACGGCTCCCGGACCGAGGCGCGCCGGCCGGCATGGGCGAGCTGGATACCGGGGATCGCGCCGTGCTCGGCGAGGAAGCTCGCTATCCGGCGCAGCCCTGGGAGGTGCGCGTCGTCCCAGATGCCGAGGTCGCCATGCGAGATCCGGCCGCGCGGCTCGATCGCGGTCGCCTCGGCGATGACGAGGCCCGCGCCCCCGAGCGCGAAGCGTCCTAGGTGGACGAGGTGGAAGTCGGTGGCGTGCCCCTCGGTCGAGGCGTTCATGCACATCGGCGAGACCCCCATGCGGCTCGGCAGCGTCACGCCGCGAAGGGTCAGGGGGGTGAAGAGCGCCGGGATCGGATCCGGGGTGCGGTCGTCTTCGAGCACGCGGGCGATACTAGCAAGCGCTAGATTGGTAGACCGATCGTCGTCGGAGGAGAAGCATGCCCATCAGTGTCGTGACGGAGCAGGCCGGCCAGGTCGCCACGGTCCGGATCGAGCGCCAGGAGCGGCTGAACTCCCTGGGGACAGCCGACTTCGCGGAGCTCGCTCGGGCGATCCGGTCGGCCGATGCCGCTGGTCCGACCGCGATCGTGCTGACGGGCGAGGGCAGAGCCTTCTGCTCCGGCGCCGATCTCTCCGGAACGGTCGACGCGGAAACGGTCGCTGTCGCCGCGGACCTCATCCGCGCCATCGCCGACGCGCGCGCCGTCGTGGTCGCCCGCGTGCATGGCCCCGCGGCCGGGGTCGGGGTCTCGATCGCGCTCGCCTGCGATCTCGTGATCGCGGCGGAGTCGGCGTTTCTCCTCGTCCCCTTCCTGCCGCTCGGGCTCGTCCCCGATGGCGGCGCGACGCGGCTGCTGACGCTGCTCGCCGGACCCGCGAGGGCGGCCAGGATGGCCTTCGGCGGCGAGCGTGTCTCGGCGACGGCGGCGCAGAGCTGGGGCCTCATCGCGGAGGCGGTGGCCGATGAGTTGCTCGACGAGCGGCTCGGAGCTCTCGTGGATCGTCTGCTCGACGCTCCTGATGAGGCGGTCTTCGCGACGAAGCGGCTGCTGCGCGCCGCCGAGCGGCCCAGGCTCGATGAGGCGCTGGACGCCGAGCTCGAGGTGCAGGGGCATCTGCTGGCGGGTGCGGACTTCGCGCTCGCTCGCGAGGCCTTCCGCGCGAAACGCCCGCAGTCATTCCGCCGCTGAGGGCTCGGGATCGATCGGGGCTGTCTCGGCAGCGCCAGCACCGCGAGCAGGGCCGTCGGGGCGGCGACCCGGGGAGCGCCTATCCCGACTCGATGGAGCGGCTCGCCGGCTATGACGGCTACGAGGGCCGCCCGGTCACGAGCTCCCTGCGACGCTGCCGAGCACGAAGCCGGGGTAGCCCTCGGCCGCGATCTGTTCCAGCTTGTCGATGTAGGGGCGGAAGCCGCCGAGGTAGGGCAGGAAGTCAGCCGGCTTGCCCTCGACGTTCGACCCCGTGTACCACGAGCGCGTCGTCGCGAACAGCGTCCCGGCGGCGACCTCCGCGACGTGCGTGGTCCAGGCCTCGGCCGCGTCCGCGCTCGCCTCCGCCGACGTGAAGCCCTGCCGAGCGCAGTGCGCGATGAGCCGGAGCGCGTAATCGCTCTGCTGCTCCCCGCCGAGCGCCATGTTCGTGAGCACGCTCGGGGTGCCGGCGCCGTTGAGGGTGAGGAGGTTCGGGAAGCCGGGGACCGCGATGCCGAGATAGGTTGTGACCCGCGTCGCCCACGCGTCTCGCAGCAGCACGCCCTGCCGACCGCGAATCTCCATCGCGGTGAGCGCCCCGGTGAGTGCATCGAAGCCTGTGGCGAAGACGAGCACGTCGAGCTCCCGCTCGCCGGATCGGGTGCGGATGCCGCCAGGGGTGATCTCGACGATCGGATCGCGCTTGAGGTTCACGAGCGAGACGTGCGGCTCGTTGAACATCGCGTAGTACCCGGAATCGGTGCAGATCCGTTTGGTGCCGATCGGGTGGTCGTCGGGTGTCAGGTCGGCGAGGGTCTGCGGGTCGCGGACGGCCTGGGCAAGCTTCCGCTCGAAGAAGCGGCGCGCCGCCTCGTTGATCGCCGGGTCGACGGTCTGGCGCATGAAGGCCTTCGCGAAGAGCACGCCGCCGCGCTCCCACGACTCCTCGAAGACCGCGTCCCGCTCCGCCGGCCGGAGCGTCTCGAAGGGCACCGGATGCGCCGTCCAGGGCGAGCCGGCGAGCCCGTGCCAGGAGAGCCGGCGGCGCTCCGGGAGCTGCTGCTGCTCGCGGGCCCACTCTTCGTCCCCGATCGGGCGGTTCAAGGCCGGGACGCTGTAGTTCGCCGTGCGCTGGTAGACCACCAGCTCCTTCGCAGCCGCGGCGATGATCGGGGCCGACTGGATGCCGCTCGAGCCGGTCCCGATCAGGCCGACCCGCTTGCCGTTGAGATCAACCGGCTCCTTCGGCCAGGCAGCGGTGAAGTAGACCTCCCCGGCGAAGTCCGCCCGACCGGGGATGGTCGGGGCGAGCGGTCGGGACAGGCTGCCGGAGGCCATCAGGAGCCAGCGCGCGGCAGCCACGAGCCCGGACGTTGTCCTGACGGTCCAGCGCTGGGTGCCCTCGTCCCAGTCGGCGGCGGCGACCTCCTGCTCGAAGCGATAGTGCCGCCGGACATCGAAGCGGTCGGCGACATGCTCGAGGTAGCGGAGGATCTCCGGCTGGGTCGCATATCGCTCGGTCCAGCGCCACTCGCGCTCGAGCTCCTCGTCGAAAGAGTAGGAGTAGTCGATGCTCTCGACATCGCATCGGGAGCCGGGATAGCGATTCCAGTACCAGGTTCCGCCGACGTCCGCCCCGGTCTCGAGCCCGAGGACGTCGAGTCCCTGCCGGGCCGCATGGATGACTGCGTGCATCCCGGTGAAGCCGGCGCCGACGACGATGAGGTCGTGCGGGACGGGGGTCGTGTCCATGCTCATGCCTCCGGATGGGACAGACGGTGGAAGTCGGACCACAGCAGGGCCGTGCCGGCGGCAGCCGGGCCGTAGCCGACGATCGTGAGGAAGCCGTGGAACTGGCCGGGATAGTGCCGCTCGACGACGGGCGTGCCGTCGGCGGCGAGCCGACGGGCGTACTCCCGCCCCTCGTCGCAGAGCGGATCGAGACCCGCGGTCACGACGATCGCCGGTGGGAGCCCGCCGAGCTCGGAGGCGAGGAGCGGGTTGATCCGCCAGTCGCGGACCTCGTCGAGCGCGCTCGTCCCGAGGTAGGTCTGCCAGTAGAAGCGCATCGCGCGTGACGTGATGAAGCAGCCCTCGCCCCTGCTGCGATAGGACTCCGAGCTGAGCGAAGGGTCGAGGCAGGGGTAGAGGAGCACCTGGCCGCGCAGCCGCGAGTCGCCGCGGTCGCGGAGCACGATGCTCGCGACGGCTGCGAGGTTGCCCCCGGCGCTGTCGCCGGCGAGTACGAGCCCGGCGTCCGCGAGACCGGCGGCGACGGCCCAATCAGCTGCCGCGACGACGTCTTCCACCGGCGCCGGGGCGCTGTGCTCCGGTGCGAGGCGATAGTCGACCGACACGACGACGGAGTCCGTGCCTTGCGTCCAGCGGCGGCAGAAGCCGTCGTGGCTGGCGATCGAGCCGTGCACGAAGCCGCCCCCGTGTGCGTAGATCGTCGCCGGGATCCCGTGGCGGGTCGCGCGGGGCCGGTAGACCCTGACCCGCAGTTCGTGCGTTCCCGTCGGGACGATCGCGTCGCTCGTCGTCACGACGTCGTCCAGGCCGTCGGGCAGCCGGACCCGCGCGTCCACTGCTGTCCGCGCCTCGAGCGGTGACATCCCGGCGATGTCGGGGAACGAGCCGTTCAGGAGCTCGAGCATCTGCCGTGTCTCGTCCACGCGCGCTGTCCTGACTATGCCGAATAGTTATAATGCAGTTAGGAATATCTCATCGCGTGGAGCGGGGGTCAAGTGGACGGTGCCGACGGGCCGGGACTCCCGGCCACCAGTTGGGCCGTGCTCGGACTGCTCTCCTTCGGCACCGAGCTCTCCGGCTACGACGTGAAGCGCTGGGCCGACCAGAGCCTCGCGTTCTTCTACTGGGCGCCGTCGCAGAGCCAGATCTACACCGAGCTCCGCCGCCTGGAGGCACTCGGGCTCGCCACCTCGCGGGTGGAGCAGACTCATTCCGCGAAGAGCCGTCGCCTCTATGCCATCACCGAGACGGGCCGTCGCCGGATGCGGGCCTGGGCGGACGAGCGCCCGGTAGAGCCCATCATGCTGAAGCATGGCATCGTGCTGCGGCTCTGGGCCGCCCACAACGGCGATCTCGCGACGTTCCGGGAGGTCCTCGCGGAGTACCGACGCAAGTCGCTCGAGACGGCCGAGCACGCTGCGGCGCACGCGATCGGCGGCTCCCGCGAGCCGGCCTGGCGCTACTCGGTCATCGCGCTGGAGTGGGCCGCCGCCTTCTACCGGGACGAGGCCGCGCGGGTCGACTGGCTGCTCGAGCGGCTGGAGCGGCCCGACGGCGGCTGAGCGAGCGCCCGGCGGGCCTCGGCGAGGCAGTCAGCGACCCGAGTCCTGACGACCGCCGATCGCCTTCGCCCGGAAGTCGTAGAGCGGGTCGTCGGCGCCTCGTCGCCCGCGCGGGCCGGGCCCCTCGGCCTCGATCCGCCGCCCGGCGTCCGAGCGCGTCCACTCGCGCACTGCGATCCGTTCCACGATTCGCCAGCCCTCGGGATCGCGGCGCAGGCTGTCGAGATAGCGGAAGCCGCTCGTGAAGTTCACCCGGGGGTCGTCGGAGGGGGTACCCCAGTGGATCGCGGTCCCGTAGGTCTCGGCCACGGCGACGTCCCCCGCGAGCTCGACGCGGTGGTTGCCCACCAGGTGCATCGTGCCGTCGAACACGGCCGTCCGCTCCCGGAGCCAGGCAACGTACTCGTCAGCACTGCCGTCGAAACCCGTGTGATGGTCGACGCCGTCGACGGCGTACACCGCTCGCACGCCCTCGTAGTCGGCTCGATCGATCGCCCGGCAGTAGTCGAGCACGAGCTCGTGGATACGCTGCCGGTCGAGCAGCTCGGCGAGGGCGTCAGTCATCATGCTCCGTCCGGGAGGTTCGTCCAGCCGCGCTGGGAGGTGCGGCCGTACCAGCCCGAGGCGGCGAGCGTCCCGCCGTCCACCGGCAGAGTCTGGCCGGTCATGAAGCGCGCAGCGTCGGAGGCGAGGAAGGCGATAACCGCCGCGGAGTCGTCCGGCTCGCCGAAGCGGCCGAGGGGTACCCAGGAACGCAGCAGATCGGGGTCCCGATCCCCGAGCATCAGCGCCGCTGGCGTCTGCTCGGTGTCGGCGAGGTCGGGCGCGACCGCGTTCACCCGGATGCCGTACTGGCCGAGCTCGACCGCGAGGCTCTTCGTGAAGGCGGAGACGGCCGCCTTGTAGGCGGAGTACACGGTGTGGCCGGGGATTCCGCGGAATGCCTCGACGGTCGAGACGTTCACGATCGCCCCGCCGCCCCGCTCGATCATCGCCGGGATGACGAGGTGGCTGACGGCGAAGACGTGCCAGAGATTCAGACGGTGCAGCCGATCCCACTGCACGGGGTCGCTCTTGTGGAAGACGGCCTTGACCGGTCGGAAGTCGCCGACGTTGTTCACGAGCACGTCGACCCGGCCGAGCGCCTCGCCCTCGATCGCCTCGCCGAGCCGTGCGACCGTCTCGTCTTCCGTCACGTCCCCCGCGACGAGGGTGCAGCGCCCCCCGGCCGCCTGGACATCGTCGGCCGTCGCGGCCGCCGCAGCGACGTCGACGTCGACGAGTATGACGTGCGCGCCTGCGGCTCCGAAGCGGCGACTCACGGCCCCGCCGATGCCCAGGGCTCCGCCGGTGACGACGACGACTCGCGACTCATCCCTATCCGCCTCATCGCCCATGCCACAAACCTAGCATTTGGTTGGTAGAATCCGGATAGCACGGCGAGGCGTAGAAGGGTCCGGAGATGGGTTTAGACATCGACCTCACTGGTTGGGTCGTCGCCGTCACCGGCGGCGCCAGAGGCGTCGGGGCCGGGATCGTGTCCCGATTCATCGAGGCCGGCGCCGAGGTCGAGATCTGCGGTCGCTCCGACCCGGGGCCCGCAGCATCGGCCAGAGGCCCTCACTACGCCCAGGTCGACGTGCGCGACCCGGAGCAGGTCCAGGGCTGGATCGACGACATCGCCGCACGGCGAGGTCGCCTCGACGTGCTCGTGAACAACGCCGGAGGATCGCCCTTCAGCCGCTTCGAGGCCGGCTCGCCCGGCTACCACCGCTCCATCACCGAGCTGAACTTCCTTGCCGGCGTCTACTGCGCGCGCGCCGCCCACTCAGTGATGCAGGAGCGCGGCGGCTCGATCATCAACATCACCTCGGTCAGCGCGCACCGCCCGAGCCCCGGCACCGCCGTCTACGGCGCGGCGAAGGCGGCGCTAGAGAGCCTCACTGCCAGCCTCGCCGTCGAGTGGGCCCCCCGGATCCGGGTGAATGCCGTGCGCTGCGGGCTCGTCGCGACGGAGGCCTCGGTCGATCACTACGGGGACCAGGAGCAGTACGCGCGCGTCGCCGCGACGATTCCGCGAGGCCGGTTCGCCTCCCCGGAGGAGGTCGGCGCCGCCTGCGTGATGCTCGTCTCCCCCTTCGCCAGCCACATCAGCGGTGCTGTCCTGGCGGTCGACGGCGGCGGCGAATGGCCCGCCTTCCTCGCCCACACGCCGAACGCCGACATCATGTCGCGAGAACCAGGAGTCAATCCATGACCGAGGCCGTCATTGTTTCCGCCGCCCGATCGCCGATCGGGCGGGCGGGCAAGGGATCCCTCAAGGACATGCGGGGCGACGACCTCGCTGCCCAGATCGTGCAGGCCGCGCTCGACGCCGTCCCCGCGCTCGACCCGACCACGATCGAGGATCTCATGATGGGCTGCGCGCAGCCGGCGGGTGAGCAGGGCTACAACATCGCCAGGATCGTCGCGCTCCAGCTCGGACTCGACACCGTGCCGGGCACGACGGTGCACCGCTACTGCTCGTCCTCCCTGCAGACCACCCGGATGGCGTTCCATGCCATCAAGTCGGGGGAGGGCGAGGTCTTCGTCTCGGCGGGGGTCGAGGCCGTCTCGCGCTTCGGCCTCGGCAAGTCCGACGGTATGCCCGACACGAAGAACCCGCGCTACGCGGCGGCCATGGAGCGCACGAATGCCGTCGCCGGGGGCCTCTCCATCAGCTGGTCCGACCCGCGCGAGCGTGGTGAGCTCCCCGACGTCTACATCTCGATGGGCGACACCGCGGAGAATGTCGCGCAGCTGCGCGGGGTCTCCCGGGTGGCGCAGGACGAATGGGCGGTCGTCAGCCAGAATCGCGCGGAGGCCGCGGCCGCCCGGGGCTTCTGGGAGCGGGACATCACTCCGGTCCGCCTCCCCGACGGCACCGTCGTCGCGAAGGACGACGGCCCCCGCGCCGGCGTCACGCTCGAGGGCATCTCCGGGCTGGCCCCGGTCTTCCGCCCGCACGGCACCGTGACCGCGGCGAACTGCTGCCCGCTCAACGACGGCGCGGCCGCGCTCGTCATCATGAGCGATCGGAAGGCGGCGGAGATCGGCCTCACGCCGCTCGCCAGGATCGTGGCGACCGGGGTCTCCGCGCTCAGCCCGGAGATCATGGGCCTCGGCCCGGTTGGCGCCGTCCGGCGTGCGCTCGCGAACGCGAGGATGTCGATCGGCGATATCGACATTCTGGAGATCAACGAGGCATTCGCCGCCCAGGTGCTGCCCTCGATCGAGGACATCGGGATCGACCCCGAGCGCGTCAACGTCAACGGCGGCGCGATCGCGCTCGGCCACCCCTTCGGAATGACGGGCGCCAGGATCACGACGACGGCGATCCACGCGCTGCAGGAGCGGGACGAGCAGTTCGCGGTCGAGACGATGTGCGTCGCAGGCGGGCAGGGCATGGCGCTCGTGCTCGAGCGGCTGAGCTGAGCGGCGACTCGTGGGGCTTCCGACCGGGTCCCGGGCAGCGGCCCCGGCGCGTCATTCAGGGATGTTACGCCCAGGTGGTGCCGATCGCCCCGGGAATGCGGCAGACTTGACCAATTGTTCGGCTGTATCGTACGGCGACCCAGAGGAAATCGCATGACTACGACTTCGCAAGTCGGTCGCCAGGAGCAGAGCTCCGAGCGCCGCAGCCAGATCCTGGCCATCGCCGCCCGACTGATCGCCTCCCAGGGCTACTCCGCCACGACGGTGCGGGACATTGCCGACGAGGCCGGCATCCTTTCCGGCAGCCTTTACCACCACTTCTCGTCGAAGGAGGCGATCCTCGAGGAGATCCTGCGATCCTTCCTCGGCGAGCTGCTCGATCGCTTCGAGGAGATCACCGCGGCTGGTGGCAGCCCGCGCGAGGTCCTGGACAAGCTCATCCAGTACGCCTTCGAGACGATCGAACGCCAGCCCGATGCCGTCGGTCTGTACCAGAACGAGGCATCCTTCCTGTCGACGCAGCCCGGCTTCGAGTTCGTCCACGAGGAGAGCCTTCGGATCGAGCGCATCTGGCTCGACCAGATCGAGAAGGGGCAGCGCGACGGCGCCTTCCGCAAGGAACTCGATGCCAGCCTCGCCTACCGCTTCATCCGCGACTCGGTGTGGTCCACGGTGCACTGGTATCGGCCGGGTGGGCGGCACACGGCAGCGAGCATGTGCTCGAACTTCCTCGACCTGCTGCAAAGCGGCCTGCTCGCGGATTGACCGCCGGTGCCCGGCTCAGTCGGGCACTTCCCGGCTGCGCAGGCTGCGCGGGTCCAGGACCTCTCGGATGAGCCGCAGCTCCTCCGTGCTCGGCGACCGCGTGACCCGGGCCCCTGACACGTCGATCGGGAAGCCCGTCGCCTCCACCACGGTCTGCGGGTCGACGCCGGGGTGGACGGATCGGACCCGCAGCCGCCCCCGTTCGTCGTAGTCGAGGACCGCGAGGTTCGTGACCACGACCCCGAGCCGGTGGTAGCGCAGCGCGCTGCCGCCGGCGGCGACCCGGTCGTTCCCCACGCCCGAGACCATGTCGACGGCCTCGACGAAGACCCTGGCGCTGTGCCGCGAGACCCAGTAGTCGACGCGGTGGTTGACGGTGTTCCCCGGTGCGCCGCGCACGCCGATGAGCTGACGGGTCGGCCGCTGCCAGTCGCCGATGAGCGAGATGTTCTGATTGCCCCACTGATCGATCTGGCTCGCACCCATCATGCTCTGGCGGCGGCCGGAGGCGAGGATGTCGAAGATCCTGCGAAACGGTGCCCAGCCTTCGATCGTCCCGCCGGCCGCCGCGGATCTCCCGAGCGGCGGCGGCTCGCTCATCAGGAAGGCCTCCCCGTCGGTCAGGACGATGTCCGGAGCGGTCGTGAGTCTCGCCAGCCTCGCCCCGATCGTCGGGACGGTGCCGACCGCATGCGCGAGCAGCTCGCCGGAGTCCGTGTACGTGTCGGCGCAGGCTGCGATGCAGATCTCCGCAATCGTCGCGTCGGTGCTCATGACTCCCCCTGCTCGGCGTGGAAGCGGGCGACCGCCTCGTGATAGGCGGTCTCGCCCCCGGCGAGGAACCGCTCGGCGAAGGCCCGCCACGTCTCGGGGTCCCGGGCCGCCGCGGCGTAGTGGCGCTGGAAGGCTTCATCGCGGCCGTAGTCCGGCTCGCAGCTCGTGAAGTGCGCGCCGGACGGGGCCTCCACAACGGTCGAGGCGAACATGCGGCTGAAGAGGAGGGTGTGGAAGGTGCCCTCCTTGAGCAGGTCGTTGGTCGGCACGATCCGCTCCGTCGAGACGATGGTCCGCTGCGCGGCCATCGCGAAAAGGTCGTCGAAGTACGGGTCGGGCCCGAGAAACTGCGCATTCCCTGTCGCGTCGGCGCGGTTCACGTGGACGAGCGCGACATCGAGCGGGAGCGCGCGCATCGCGACGTACTCGTCGCCGGAGTAGGGCGAGGCGACGGTGCGCAGGCCGGGGTTCGCAGGGAGCACGTCGGAGCCGAGGCCCGCCCGGATCGGTAAGAAGTCGAGGCGTGCGGCGGCGGCGCGGAGCCCGGCGACGAACATCCCCTCGTCGTACTCCTCGGCCTCGAGCGCGCCCTGCTCCCTCGCCCGCGTGAAGAGGGGGTCGAGGGGGATGCTGTCGAGCGAGACGAAGCCGTAGACGAGCCGTCGAATCTTGCCGGCGGCCGCGAGCAAGCCGACGTCCGGACCGCCGAAGGCCACCACCGTGAGATCGGTGACGTCGGAGCGCAGCAGGGCGCGCACGAGCGCCATCGGCTTCCGCCGGGATCCCCACCCCCCGATTCCGATCGTCATGCCGCTCTCGACGGTCGCGACGGCCGCGTCGATACTGCTCACCTTGCCGGGCATCCATGCTCCTCGTGCCGCCATGCTGCGATCCGCGACGCTAGACTAAACCTAGCGCTTGTTTGGTCCCTACAGTAACATGCAGTTGAACACCGAGGCGGCGTCGAGGAGGATGAGTGGTCGCCACCGACCTGGACAGCACATCATCGTCACGCACGGCTCGAGCGGGATCGGCGCCGCCGTGGTGCGGGTGAACGCCGTCGCACCAGGACACACCCGCACACCCATGGTCCAGGACATGGTCGACGGCGGATGGACGGCGGCAGGGACGTGAGCGGCGAGCTGACTGCGGCGCCGCTGGTGCGGCTCGACGACAAGGTCGTCGTGATCACCGGCGCGGCCGGCGGCCAGGGGCGCGCGCATGCCGCACTGCTGCGCGAGCTCGGCGCGCGCCTCGTGCTCACCGACCTCGATGCCGCCCCGGTGCGGGAGCTTGGCGCGCTGCTCGGCGGCGGCTCGATCGGTCTTGCGCACGATGTCGCTTCGACGGCGGGGTGGCAGGCCGTGGTCGATGCGGCCGGCTCGGCATTCGGCCGGATCGACGTGCTCGTGAACAACGCGGGCATCGCGCCCGTCGCGCCGCTCGCGGAGACCCCCGAGCAGACCCTCCGGCTCACCCTCGACATCAACCTGCTCGGCCCGATGCTCGGCATGCAGGCCGTGCTCCCGCTGATGCGCGAGCACGGCGGCTCGATAGTGAACATCTCCTCGACCGCCGGTCTCGCCGGCTACGCGGACCGCGCGGTGTACTCGGCCTCGAAATGGGGGCTGCGCGGGGCGACCCGCTCGGTCGCGCGCGAGTACGGCCGCTACGGGATCCGGGTCAACGCGATCTGCCCCGGTGCGATCGACACCCAGATGCTCAGCGAGGACTCCCGCGCCGGGGTCGGGTACATCACGACTATCCCCATCCCCCGCGCCGGGCAGCCGAGAGAGGTCTCAAACCTCGTCGCCTTCCTCGCCAGCGACGCGAGCAGCTATTGCACCGGCCACGAGTTCGTCGTCGACGGCGGGCAGGTGGCCTGAATGCCGAGCTATGAGATCGACGGCGTCGTCCCCGTCGTCGATCCGAGCGCCTTCGTGCACGAAACGGCGAGTCTGATCGGCGACGTCATCGTCGGGCCGGGCTGCTACATCGGACCCTTCGCGAGCCTGCGGGGCGACTTCGGGCGAGTCATCATCGGCGCGGGCTCAAACGTGCAGGACTCCTGCGTCGTCCACGTCTTCCCCGGCGCCGACGTCGTGCTCGAGCCGAACAGCCATGTCGGGCACGCGGCGGTGCTGCACGGCTGCGTCGTGCGCTCCTACGCGCTCATCGGTGTCGGTTGCGTCGTGCTCGACGGCGCCGAGATCGGCGAGGAGGCGCTGCTCGGCGCCGGCTCGGTCGTCACCGCGGGGACGGTCATCCCGCCGCGGGTGCTCGCGCTCGGCAGCCCGGCGAAGGTGATCCGGGAGCTCGACTCGACCGCGCGCGAGTGGAAGCGGCAGGGCGTCGCGGTCTACCAGGATCTCGCGCGTCGATCGAGGTCGACGCTGCGCCGTGTCGAGCCGCTGTCCGTCGTTGAGCCGGACCGGCCCAGGGTGAGCACCGGCAAGGACGTGTCCCGTCCGCTTCACGAGCGGCGCTCAGCCGCGGACGAGACCGAGTGATCGCTCGACCCTTCGGCGCTGTTCGTCCGCGGTGCCGAAGAGCTGCGCCGTCGCGTGCGCGCGCTTGAAGACGAGATGCGCGTCGTGCTCCCAGGTGATCGCGATCCCGCCGTGGAGCTGGATGGTCTCGCCGGCGATCGCCGAGAGCGCGTCCGAGCAGCGCGCCTTCGCAAGCGCGGCGAGTCGGGACCTCTCCTCGGCACCGTTCGCCACCGCCCACGCCGCTGCCCTGGAGGCGGTGCGCGCCGCCTCCAGCGCAACGTGCATGTCCGCCATCCGATGTTTGAGGGCCTGGAACGAGCCGATCAGCCGGCCGAACTGCATCCGCTGCTTCGCATACTCGACGGTCATGTCGAGCCCGCGTGCGGCGGCCCCCACCTGGACGGCTGTAATCGCGGTGAGCGCGCGGTCCAGGATGTCGTCGAGCCGCTCGTCGCCGAGCCTCCCGTCGCCGAGTGGTCGCGCGGCGGCCTCCTCGAAGCGCAGTGTCGCGATCCTGAGTGTCGGGTCGACGGCGGGCGTCGCGACGCGCGCCACCTCGGCCGAGTCGAGCAACTCGAAGAGCCCGGGCCCGTCCGGCGTCCTCGCGATCGCGACCAGGACCTCGGCCCGGGTGCCCTCGAGGACGAGGGGCGTGGTGCCGCTGAGCCGCCAGGGTTCCCCCGGGGTGGCGACGACATCGACCTGCTCGGGCGCCCAGCGGCCGCGTGCGTCCGCCCAGGCGAGCGCCGCGAGCCGCGACCCGTCGGCGACCCCGGGCAGCAGCCGCCCCGCCGCATCCTCGTCGCCAGCGGCCAGGATCGCCTGCGCGGCGATCGCAACAGAGCCGAGGTACGGTGAAGGGGCGAGGCTGTAGCCGAGCTCCTCGAGCACGAGATGGGTCTCGAAGGCGGTGAAGCCGACCCCTCCGAAGTCCTCCGGGATCGCCAGCGCGGCGGCACCGATCTCCTCACAGAGGATCTGCCAGAGCTCGGGGTCGTAGCCCTGGGGGGAGGCCATCGCCCGGCGCACACCCGTCCCATCCGCACGGCGGGCGAGCAGAGTGCGCAACGAGTCGACGAGGGCGGCCTGCTCGTCCGTGACGTCGAACTCCATACGAGGCCCTTCCTATCCAGCGGCGAGCGCGGCGGCGACCCGAGCCCGATGGTATGCCGGCGTGCCCCAGGCGTTCGCAAGCGCTGGAACAAGGCCGAGCCAGATGTGCAAGGGGTGCTCGCCGGTGTAACCGATCGCCCCGTGAACCTGGAGGGCCGCGTGCATCGCCTGGGTCGCCGCCTTCGCCGCGGTCGCCTTCGCGGCGGAGACGTCCCGGCCGAAGCTCGGTCCGTCGGCGCCGACGGCGGCGGCCCACACCAGCGGGCGGGCGAAACTCAGCGCAACCCGCACGCTCGCGAGGCGGTGCTTGATCGCCTGGAACTCCCCGATCGGCCGCCCGAACTGCTCGCGCACCTTCGCGTAGCCGACCGCCTCATCGAGCAGCCGCTCGCCCGCGCCGATCAGGAATGCCGCAGCGGCGAGCGCCGTCTCGTCCAGGGCGGCGGCGAGGATGGCGGGGTCGAGTTCGACGCGGTCGCCGAGGGGCTCGAGCAGCGCGAGCCGTCGCGTCGTCGCGAGCGAGCCGACCGGCGTCCCGACGCTCGCCCGGGCAATCGCGCCGTCGGCGATGACGAAGCGCAGCGAGGCCGCCTCCGCGTCGAGGGCGGCCGGCGCGAGGCCGGCGACGCTCGCCGTCGCGATCGCGCCTTCGGCGAGCTCGCCCCGGGTCGCCCGGTCGACGAGCCGGGGCAGAAGCGCCACCGACTCGAGGTAGGGGCCCGGTGCCGCGTGATAACCGAGCCGTTCGAAGATCACGACGAGGTCGTTCGCGCTGCCGCCGAGCCCGCCGTCGTCCTCGGCGATGCGCAGCCCCCCGATGCCGAGCTCGGCGAAGTGCTGCCACAGCACGACGCCCGCCGTGCTGTCACCCTCGGCCCAGCGCTGCGCGATCGTCGTTGCGCCGAGCCGCTCGACGACCTCGTCGACGGTCGCGGCGAAGGCGAGCTGATCCTCGCTCGGGAGGAACCTCATGTCGCCCGCCTTCCGTCGCCGCCCCGCGGCAGCCCGAGGATGCGCTCCGCGATTATGTTGCGCTGCACCTCATTCGTTCCGGCGTAGATCGAGCCGGCGAGCGCGAAGAGGTAGTCGTCCGCCCAGCGCCCGCCCGCCGGGCCGACCGGTCCGCGGAGCTCCGCTTCGGGACCGAGGATGCGCAGCGCGGTCTCCTGGATGTGCAGGTCGAGCTCCGACCAGAACACCTTGTTGATACTGCCCTCGGCGCCGACGTCCTCGCCGTTGTCGACCCGGCTCACGGTGTTCCACGTGAACAGGCGGTATGCCTCCGCGCCGATCCAGGCTTCGACGACTGCGTCGGTCGCGCCTGGATCGTCGACCGGGTGCTCCCGCCACAGCCTGACGAGTCGGTCGGCGGCCGCGAGGAAGCGGCCGGGGGAGCGCAGCGCGAGCCCCCTCTCGTTGCCCGCCGTGCTCATGGCGACATGCCAGCCCTGGCCGGGGGCCCCGAGGACGTCCTCGTCGGGCACGAACACCTCGTCGAAGAAGATCTCGGCGAAGCCCGTGTCGCCGTCGAGCTGGACGATCGGGCGGACGGTGATCCCCTCGGCGTCGAGCGGGAAGAGGAAGTACGTCAGGCCGCGATGGCGCTCGGCCGTGGGATCGGAGCGGAACAGGCCGAAGCCGCGATCGGCCCAGACCGCGCGGGAACTCCAGGTCTTCTGCCCGTTGAGCACCCAGCCGCCGCGCTGATCATCGCGGCGAGCCGTGCTCCGGATCGCTGCGAGGTCGCTGCCCGCGTCGGGCTCCGACCAGGCTTGTGCCCAGATCAGCGTGCCGTCGGTCATGCTTTGCAGGAACCGTGCGCGCTGCTCCGGAGTGCCGTGCTGGAAGAGGATCGGGGCGAGCAGCGAGATCCCGTTCTGCGAGACCCGCGTCGGCGCGCCGGAGCGGTAGTAGGCCTCCTCGAAGAGCACCCACTCGACGAGGCCGGCGTCACGGCCGCCGTACTCCTCCGGCCAGGCGACGACCGACCACCGGTCGGCCGCGAGCTCGGCCTCCCACGCGCGATGGGCGGCGAATCCCTCCTCGGTGTCCATGGAGGGAAGGGGCTTCCGCGGCGCATGCGCCTCGAGCCATCCGCGAGCCTCGGCGAAGAACGCCTCCTGGTCGGCGGTGAGCTCCAGGTTCACTGGGCGTCCTTGTCTCGGATGGCCTTGATGCCGACGCCGCCGAGGGAGTCGCCGCCGACCTCGGCGTTGTGCGAGTGGGCGGCGTGGTGCAGCCCGAAGACGGAGTCCATCCCGGCTCGCATGCCCTGGAGGTCCTCCGCCTGATTCACCGCCTTCTTGGCGAGGGCGAGGCCCAGCCGAGGCATGCGAGCGATGCGCTCCGCGAGTTCCATCGTCCGGGTCTCGAGCTCGGCGCGCGGCACGACATGGTTGACCATCCCGAGCTCGTAAGCCCGATCCGCGTCCATGCGGTCGCCGGTGTAGAGCATCTCCTTCGCCGCACGCGGGTTCGTCACCCACGGGTGGGCGAAGAACTCGACTCCCGGGATGCCCATCTGGACGACGGGGTCCTGGAAGAAGGCGTCATCGGCCGCGACGATGAAGTCGCAGGACCAGGCGAGCATCAGGCCGCCTGCGATGCAGGCGCCCTGCACCATGGCGATGAGCGGCTTCGGGATCTCGCGCCAGCGCCGGCACATCCCGAGGTAGACCTCGGACTCCCTGGCGAAGCGCGCGTCGACGCCCTGTGCGCCGATGTGATCCCACCAGATCACGGCTTTACGCTCGAAGCTCTGGTCGATGTCCCGATCAGGGGTGCCGATGTCGTGGCCGGCGCAGAAGTGATCGCCCTGCCCTCCGAGGACGATGACCTTGACGTCATCGTCGTTCACCGCCCGCACGAATGCGGCGTCCAGCGCGTAGGTGACCTTCGAGTTCTGCGCGTTGCGGTATCGGGGCCGGTTGAGGCGGATGAGCGCGACCGGGCCGAGTGCTTCGTATGTGACGACGTCCGCGTCCGCGGTCATGGGAGCTCCTCACCGAGGCCCGACAGAGATGAACCAAACAACTGCTTGGTTTCTTGGTAGCATACGTTAAGAAAGCCGGTGAGCGCCAATGACGCCCCAGCGAGGAGAAGCGCAGTTGGACGTCGATGACGAAGCCGCGGACGAGGAGTTCCGTGCCGAGATCCGCGATTGGCTCGAGAGCAACCTCGTCGGGCGGTTCGCAGCCCTCCGCGGTCTCGGCGGGTCGGGCCGCGAGCACGAGGCGTTCGAGGAACGGCTGGAGTGGAACCGGCACATGGCCGCCGCCGGATGGTCCTGCGTCGCCTGGCCGGTGGAGCACGGCGGGCGCGGCCTGAGCATCTCGCAGCAGGTCGTCTTCCACGAGGAGTACGCCAGGTCGAACGCGCCCGCCCGCGTCAACCACCTCGGCGAGGAACTACTCGGGCCGACCCTGATCGCGCTCGGGACACCGGAGCAGCAGGCGCGGTTCCTGCCAGGGATTCGCGCCGTCGAGGAGCTGTGGTGCCAGGGCTACTCTGAGCCAGGGGCAGGGTCCGACCTCGCAGCGGTGGCGACGCGGGCGCGGCTCGAGGACGGCCGCTGGGTCGTGCGCGGCCAGAAGGTGTGGACCTCCCTCGCCCAGCACGCCGACTGGTGCTTCGTCATCGCGCGGACCGGCGAGGGCTCGAGCCGGCACCAGGGCCTCTCGTATCTCCTGGTGCCGATGCGGCAGCCAGGAGTGGAGGTCAGGCCGATCCTCCAGCTCACCGGCACGAGCGAGTTCAACGAGGTGTTCTTCGACGATGCGACGACCGAGGCCGACTGCGTCGTCGGCGAGGTCGGCGGGGGCTGGGAGGTCGCGATGGCGACGCTCGGCTTCGAACGCGGGGTGTCGACCCTCGCGCAGCAGATCGCGTTCCGCCGCGAGCTCGACGTCGTGATCGAGACCGCGCGCCGAACCGGGACGATCGACGACCCGATCATCCGTGACCGGATCGTCCGAGCCCACCTGGATCTCGAGGTCATCCGTCTGCATGCGCTGCGACAGCTCGGCCGAGACCCGGGCTACGAGGCCTCCGTGACCAAGCTGCTCTGGTCGCAGTGGCATCGCTCGCTCGGCGAGCTGGCGATGGACGCCGCCGGGCCGACGGCGATCGTCGTCGAGGCACCGTACGAGCTTGACGAGCTGCAGACCCTGTTCCTCTTCAGCCGAGCGGACACGATCTACGGCGGCTCGGACGAGATCCAGAGGAATGTCATCGCCGAGCGCCTGCTCGGCCTGCCGAGGGAGCCCCGCCCGTGATCGCTCTACCAGCACCCGCCTACGTCCCCGCCCACGGCCTGCTCGAGGGCAGGCGCGTCGTCATCACCGCCGCCGCGGGCGCCGGCATCGGCTCGGCGAGCGCGATCCGCTGCCTCGAGGAGGGCGCCTCGCTCGTCGTGCTGAGCGACACCCACGCCGGCCGGCTCGCCGCCGCGAGCGAGGGGCTCAGCGCCCGATTCGGTGCCGAGCGGGTCCGCGTGATCACCTGCGACGTCACCGTGGAGGAACAGGTCGACGCCATGCTCGACCTCGCCGAGGATGGCGGGCCGATCGATGTGATGATCAACAACGCGGGCCTCGGCGGTACGGCCTCCATCCTGGAGATGACCGACGAGCAGTGGGCGAAGGTGCTCGACATCACACTCACCGGGACCTTCCGCTGCATCCGGGCCGCAGGCCGGCGCATGGTGGCCGCCGGCCGCGGCGGCGTGATCGTGAACAACGCCTCCGTCATCGGCTGGCGCGCGCAGGAGGGCCAGGCGCACTACGCGGCTGCGAAGGCCGGCGTGATGGCGCTTACCCGCTCGGCCGCGATCGATCTCGCCGGCCATGGCATTCGGGTCAACGCCGTCTCGCCCAGCCTCGCCATGCACCCGTTCCTCGAGAAGGTGACCACCCCGCAGCTCCTCGAGGAGCTCAAGGGGCGCGAGGCCTTCGGCCGGGCGGCTGAGCCATGGGAGATCGCGAACGTGATGGTCTTCCTCGCCAGCGACTACTCCTCTTATATGACCGGCGAGGTCGTATCGGTGAGCAGCCAGCACCCGTGAACGAAGTGGAGAACCGAGCATGACCACCGCATACCTCGTCGACGCCGTCCGCACCCCGGTCGGGAAGCGCGGCGGCGGCCTCGCCGGCGTCCACTCCGCGGATCTGGGCGCCCATGTCATCCGAACGCTCATCGAGCGCACCGGTGTCGACCCCGGCGCCGTCGACGACGTCATCATGGGATGTACCGACACCATCGGCTCCCAGGCCGGGAACGTCGCACGCACCGCATGGCTCGTGGCCGGTCTCCCCGAGCACGTCCCCGGCGTCACGGTCGACCGTCAGTGCGGCTCGAGCCAGCAGGCGCTGCACTTCGCCGCCCAGGCCGTGATGAGCGGCACCGCGGACCTCGTCGTCGCGGGGGGCCTGCAGAACATGTCGGCGATCCCGATCTCGACGGCGATGGCGCTCGGCGAGCAGTTCGGCTTCAGCACGCCCTTCGCCGAGTCGCCCGGCTGGCTCGCCCGCTACGGCGACCAGGAGGTCTCGCAGTTCCGCGCCGCGGAGATGATCGCGGAGCACTGGAACATCACGCGGGAGCAGATGGAGACGTTCTCCCTGGAGAGCCACCACCGCGCGATCACGGCGACCGACGAGGGCCGCTTCGCGAAGGAGATCGTGCCCATCGCCGGTGTGTCCGCCGACGAGGGCCCGCGCCGCGACACCTCGCTCGAGAGAATGGCCGGGCTGCCGACTCTCGTGGAGGGCGGCCGGGTGACGGCCGCCGTCGCCTCGCAGATCAGCGACGCCGCGAGCGCCGTCCTGGTGGCCTCGGAGCAGGCCGTCGGCCAGCACGGGCTGACGCCGCGGGCACGGGTGCACCACCTCTCGGTCCGCGCCGCCGACCCGGTCTGGATGCTCACTGCCCCGATCCCGGCGACGAAGCACGCACTGGAGCGGACCGGCCTCTCGATCGACGACATCGACCTCTTCGAGGTGAACGAGGCCTTCGCCTCAGTGGTGCTCGCCTGGCTTCAGGAGACCGGCGCCGACCGCGGCCGGGTCAACGTGAACGGCGGCGGCATCGCGCTCGGTCACCCGATCGGCGCCACCGGTACCCGTCTGATGACGACCATGCTCAACGAACTCGAGCGCACCGGAGGCCGCTACGGGCTGCAGACGATGTGCGAGGGTGGCGGCGTGGCGAACGTCACCATCATCGAGCGGCTCTGACCTCGCCCACGAGCGTCCCGGCGGTCGCTTTGATCCGGCCAGCGGCCTCCCGCACGATGCGGTCGACCAGTGCTTCGCAGCTCGGCAGGTCATCGATCACCCCGACGACCTGACCGGCGGCGAGCATCCCCGCATGAGTGTCGCCCTCGACGAGGCCGGCGCGTAGCAGGGTCGGCGTGTTGGCGGCGAGCATCACCTGGTACCAGCTACGTCCGGACATTCGCTTCATCGACACCGCGTCGCGGAGGAGCTGCGGCCACGACATCCCCGACTGCCGCTTGAACTCGAAGGAGCGCTTCGCGGTCCCGACGAGCCGGCTGAGCAGGGTGCTGTGCTCGAGCGACTCGACGAACTCCGTCCGCAGCAGGCGGTGCGGCATCCCGTCCGCCTTGGTCGTGACGACGGTGCCGTCGAGCCCGAACTCGAGGTAGCGACGCTTGATCGCCTCGGGGACGGCGCTGTCCGAGGTCAGCAGGAACCGCGTTCCCATGCCGATCCCGACGGCTCCGAAGGCGAGCGCCGCGGCGAGCCCGCGGCCGTCGTAGAAGCCGCCGCCCGCGATCACCGGGATGTCGACGGCGGAGACCACCGACGGCACGAGGATGGCGGTCGGCACCCCGCCGGTGTGGCCGCCGCCCTCGGCGCCCTGGACCATGACCGCGTCGGCGCCCCATTCGGCGACCTTCTGCGCGTGACGCACGGCGCCGATCGAGGGGATGACGACGAGGCCGGCGTCCTTGAGCCGCTCGATCAGCTCGCGCTTCGGGGCGAGCGCGAAGCTCGCCACCTTCACGCCGTGCCGGATCAGCAGCTCGGCACGGCGCGGGGCGTCCTCGGCGTCGGCCCGCAGGTTGACGCCGAAGGGCCGGTCGGTGCGGCTGTGCACCTCGAGGATCGCCCGCTCGAGCTCCTCGATGCTCATGGTGGCGGAGGCGAGGATGCCGAGCGCGCCGGCGTTCGCCGTCGCGGAGACGAGTCGCGCGCCCGCGACCCATCCCATCCCGGTCTGCACGATCGGATGATCGACGCCGGTGAGCTCGGTGAGCGGGGTGCGGATCATCGGGGGGGTGCTCATGCGGCGGATACCTCTCGGTCTCGGAGTCGGCGCGGGTCGAGGACGTCGCGGATCAGGCGGAGCTCCTCCGGCTCCGGCCGACGTGTGACGGCGATGTCGCCGGGGATGCTGAGTGCGAATCCGGTCGCGGCCTGGACCTGCTCGAGCTCGACGCCGGGGTGCGTGCTCACGACGGCGACGGTGCCGCCGGGACCGCTCAGGTCGAGCACGGCGAGGTCGGTGACGATCCGGCGGATGTCGTGGTGGCGGGTCGCACCGGCCGCGCGCGCGCGGTCGGTGCCGATCCCGGTGACGACGTCGACGCGCTCAACGAAGACCCGCGGAGCGTGCCGCGGGATCCAGTAGCTGGTGGCATGGTTCACCGTGTTCGTGGCGGCGGCGCGGGCGCCGAGCAGCTGTCTGGCCGGCCGCTCGCGGGCGCCGATCGCGGACAGGTTCTGGTTCCCGTGCCGGTCGAGCTGCGCCGCACCCATGACCACATGCCGCCGGCCTGCGGCGATGAGCTCGAAGAGCTGGCGGTAGCTCAGCGCGGCCTCCGGCTCGCGGAAGGGCTCGTCGACGGCCGGAACGTCCGTGTAGAGCGTCGCCTCGCCGTCGCTGAGCAGCAGCTCGGGGGCGTGGGTGAGCCGCGCAAGTCGTGCTCCGATCGTGGGAATGGTGCCGGTCGGGCTCGCGAGGATCTCGCCGTCGCCCCGGAACAGGTCGCTACAGGCTGCGATCGCGACCTCGGCCCTCGTCGCCGCGTTCATGCCCTCACCGCCTCGGCGCGCAGCGCCGCGACCGCCTCGGCGTACTCCGCGTCGGTCACGTCGACGAAGCGCGCCCGGAAAGCCGCCCAGCGCTCCGGCGAGGCCGCGGCGGCGGCGTAGGCGGCCTGGACCGCCTCGTCCCTCGGATAGCCGGGGACGCAGGAGGTGAAATGCGCCCCGAGCGGGGCGTGGACGATGTGATCCACGACGGCGCGGTTCAATAGCACGCTTGAGGGCGGGGCCGTCGCGATCAGCTCGGCGGTCGGCACGATCTCCTCGGCGCTGACCACGGTCCGCTGCGCGGCGAGCGCGAACAGGTCGTCGAAGTAGGGGTCCGGTCCGAGGCACTGCGCGTTGCCGCGCTGATCGACTCGGTCGAGGTGGAGCAACGCCAGGTCGAGCGGCACCGCCGGCATCGCTACAAGCACCTGGCCGTCCTCGTAAGGCGACGTGATGGTCAGGATCTCGGGGTTGCGCTCGACGGCGTCCGAACCGAGCCCGGATCGGGTCACCTCGAAGGGCAGCCGTCGCCCGGCCGCTCGCAGCCCCGCGACGAGCATCGCCTCATCCAGCTCGACGGTCTCCACCTCGCCCGCCTGCCGGCGCAGCGCGAAGTGCGGGTCGATCGCGATCGAGTCGAGCGAGACGAAGCCGTGCACGACCTTCCGCGCCTGCCCGGTCGCGCTGAGGATGCCGACGTCGGGTCCGCCGAAGCTCACGACGGTGAGATCCCGCGCCCCGGAGCGCACCACGGCGCGGACGAGCGACATCGGCTTCCGACGGGATCCCCAGCCTCCGATGCCGATGGTCATCCCGTCACGGATGAGCGACGAGACCTCGTCGGGACCGAGTTGCTTGTCGCTCACGGCGAGGGCTTGCCCTCCGAGGCCACGAAGTCGTCGCGAAGCTGGTCCGCGACGCCGGCCAGGTTGAGCTCGAAGGTGAAGCCCTGCTCGAAGCGGTAGCTGAGGTTCACATCGATCGGGTCGATCCCGTTCAGGGCCTCCTTGGCTGCCCGGATAACCCGTGGATCCTTCCTGGCGATCGCGTCGGCGAGCTCGCTCGCGGTGGCGTCGAGCTCCTCACGCGGCACGACAGCGTGCACAGTGCCCAGCTCGGCCAGACGCTGCGCCGTCACCTTCTGGCTGGTGAAGTACATCGCGCGAAGCATGTGCTGTGGGACGAGGCGCGACAGATGCGTCGCGGCTCCCAGCGCACCCCGGTCCACCTCGGGTACGCCGAAATACGCGTCGTCGGAGGCGATGATCACATCGCTGTTCCCGACGAGCCCGACCCCGCCGCCGAGGCAGAAGCCATTGACAGCGGAGATGACGGGCACCGCGCATTCGTAGATCGCCTTGAAGGCGTCGTAGCAGCCGCGGTTCGCGCCGAGCAGAGCCGTGAAGCCCTGGGTGCGCTGCATCTCCTTGATGTCGACCCCGGCGTTGAAGCCCCGACCTTCGGCGCGGAGGATGACGACCCTCGTCTGGGCGTCGGCAGAGGCCGCCCGCATCGCCTCGGCGATCCCGAACCAGCCCTCGACGGGGAGCGCGTTGACCGGGGGATAGTCCATCGTGATGACGCGCACGCCATTGCGCTGCGTCGTCGCGCTTATTCCCACAGTGCCACCTGACCTTACGATTCGATGATCCTGACCCTAGCATCTGCTTGGTTGTGCGATCCTACTCGCGCAACGACAGCAGCCGCTCGATGAAGGGCTCGATCTCCTTCGCCGTGGAGCAGTGCGGCCGGATGTGTGTGAGCAGCACGTCGACGCCCGCCTCGATGATCCACTCGGCTTCGGCGAAGGCGGCGTCCCAGTCGACCTTCCCGTCGGCGTCCGTGTCCGGCTTCATGGTGAGCTCGGAGGTCACCTTGAGCGATTGCGGGTCGCGGCCGGCGGCGGCGTAGGCCTCGCGGGCGGCCGCGATGTCGCCGGCGAGATCCGCGCCGACATAGTAGGCGGGGCAGTAGCCGATGCCAAGCCGGGCGATCTCGGCGAAGGCCCGGGGGCCCGCGGGGACGCCGAAGGAGATCGGCAGCTCGCGGCCCTGGACCGGGGCCGGGTAGGAGTAGGCCTCATCGAAGGAGACCGTCGAGCCGTGATACGTGGCGGGCGCGCCGCCCCAGAGCTCCCGGCAGGCCTCGACCTGCTCGACCAGGCGGGTCAGTCGACCCTCGAACGGCACCCCGAGCGCGGCGAACTCCTCGCGCTGCCAGCCGAGCCCGAGCCCGATGTCGACACGACCGCCGGACAGCACGTCGAGGGTCGCGATCTCCTTTGCGAGCAGCACGGCGGGCCTGAGCGGTGCCACGACCACGTGGCTCGACAGCCGAACCCGCTCGGTGACCGTGGCGACCGCGCTCAGCAACGCGAAGGGCTCGTACCAGCCGGAATAGTCGATCGGGTAGGGGAATCCATCGCGTCCGCGGTGCCCGGGGCCCGTGATGAGGACGTGGTCGGAGACGTGCACCTCGTCGACGCCGAGCCGGTCGCATAGCCGAGCGACCTCGAGCACGCCGCGGACGTCGCCGTCGAAGAGCTCCTGCGACTTCATGAGCTTGATGCCGACGGCCTTGACCTTCTTCATGGCGCTCGGCTCCTTTCGGGCTGCTCCGTCCGCGGCCGGAGGTCGTGCGACGATGTTGTCGTCGCTCATCGAGACGGCCGGGTCGGGCCGCCGACAGCAGTCGGACGGTCTCCGGCCGTCCGCTCCGACGGGGCCTCGCAGCGCGCGTCACCATGCGACATGTCGGCGATGCAGACAACGGTGGCATACTGAAATTCAAAAAACAAGCGCTTGGTAGTGTGGAGAGGCGGAGCGATGGGCGCGATCTGTGAGGGCCGAGTGGCGATCGTTACGGGGGCGGGACGCGGCCTCGGGCGGGAGCATGCCATCGAGCTCGCCAGGCAGGGTGCGAAGGTCGTCGTGAACGATCTCGGGACGACACTGAATGGCGACGGCACGTCCACCGGTCCGGCGCAGGAGGTCGTGGACCTGATCCGGGCCGACGGCGGCGAGGCCGTCGCGAACGGCGCTGATATCGCCGATTTCGAGCAGGCGGGAGCGCTCGTCGCGCAAGCCATCGAGGTCTTCGGCCGGCTCGACGTCCTCGTGAACAACGCCGGATTCGTCCGCGATCGGATGCTCGTGAACGCGGAGGAGGCGGAATGGGACGCCGTCATTCGAGTCCACCTGAAGGGGCACTTCGCGATGATGCGGCATGCCTCGGCGTATTGGCGCACGGAGGCCAAGGAGGGCAGGATGCCGGCGGGTCGGATCATCAATACCTCCTCGGGCGCTGGCCTCCAGGGCAGCGTCGGGCAGGCGGCGTACTCGGCGGCGAAGGGCGGCATCGCCTCGCTCACCCTCGTCGCGGCGCAGGAGCTCGGCAGGTACGGCGTGACGGTGAACGCGATCGCGCCCTCCGCGCGCACCCGGATGACCGAAGGGCCGTTCGCCGAGGCGATGGCGGCGCCGGACTCCGGCTTCGACCGGATGGACCCCGCGAACGTATCGCCGGTGGTGGCCTGGCTCGCCAGCGATGCGTCGGGCTCCGTGACCGGTCGCGTGATCGAGATCGAGGGCGGGCGGATCTGCCTCGAGGAGGGCTGGCGGCACGGGCCGACCAGAGATGCCGGACGGCGCTGGCTCGCCGAGGAGGTCGGCGACGCGATCCATGCGCTGATCGCCGAGGGCGCGCTGCCGGAGCCGGTCTACGGGGCATGAGCGCCGGCGAGTGGGCCGGGCGATCGCTGGGGGAGCGGAGAGTCGGCTACACAGAGCGAGATGCGATCCTCTACGCTCTCTCGGTCGGTGCCCGAGCTGACCAGCTGGACCTGGTCTTCGAGGATCGGCTTAGAGTGCTCCCCACCTTCGGCCTCACCCTGGCCCAGTGGGCCCCCGACGTGCTCGCCGCCGCCGGGGCCTTCGACACCCGTTCTGTGCACGCCTCGCAACGCATCGAGGTGCACGGGCCTCTGCCGCGCTCGGGGGAGTTGCTCCTCGCCGCCAGGGTCGGTGCGGTCTGGGACAAGGGCTCCGCCGCGATCTTCGAGATCGAGGTGCGCAGCGAGCAGTTCACGGCGGTGTGGACGATCTTCGCGCCCGGCCAAGGCGGCTTCGGCGGCGAGCGCGGGCCGGCCCGGCCCGCGGCGGTCGAGCGGGGAGAGCCGCGCCGGGCGGCGCTGCGGATCGCCGAGAACCAGGCCGCGCTCTACCGGCTCACCGGCGACCGACACCGCATCCATATCGATCCGGAGGCCTCCGCCCTGATCGGCCAGCCGCGCCCGATCCTGCAGGGCCTGTGCACGCTCGCGGCGGCCACGCTCCCGCTCGCCGATCTGCTCGGCGCGCATCCGGCTGAGCTGAGCCGCCTCGAGGGGCGGTTCAGCGCTCCCGTGCTGCCCGGCGATGAGCTGGAGGTGCGGTCCTGGGCGGATGGCGCCTTCCAGGTGCTCCGCGGTGAGACGGTCGCGATCGCCGATGCGAGTGTCGCCTTCGGCTGAGTCCTCCCGATCAGTCCTATCTGCCTGGCCACCGAGGTCAGTGCCGAGATCACTGCCACTGGGTCCGGCCGGTCGGTCGCTGCTCATCACGTGCTCCTTGACCCGACTCTTACGGCAGGGCCGGCGCTTGTTCGATCACACGTTCTCCGGCGGCTCTGCCATCGCCCTGAGCCGTGTCCAGAGCTCGGCCGTCCGGCGGGCGAGCTCGTCGAGGTCCGCGTCGCTGCGCAGCACGAGATCCGCGATCTCCGTACGACCCCGCTGCTCACCCTGCGCGGCGATCCGCGCCTCGGCGTGCTCCGGGGCGTACCCCCGTTGGGCTACCAGGCGGTCGCGCCGGACGGCCGGCGTGGCCTCCACGGTCACCACGAGGTCGTAGCGCCACGGCAGCGGCGGCGTGCTGCTGCTGAGCAGCGGGATCTCGTGGACGACGATGCCCTCCGCCTGCTCGAGCGCCGTGGCCGTGGCGGTCATCATCGCCGGGTGGATGATCGCGTTGTAGTCCGTGCGCAACGCCGCGTCGGCGAAGACTCGATCGGCGATGCGTCGCCGGTCCAGCGATCCATCGGGGGCGAGGAACTCCGGCCCGAAGCGCTCCGCGATGCGGGCGAGCATCCGCCTGCCCTCGGCGGTCGCTGGATCCACGACGTCGCGGGCGATACGGTCGGCATCGACGACCAGCGCACCGTGCCGGGCGAGCATTCGCGCGACGGTGGTCTTGCCCGCGCCGATCCCGCCGGTTAGCGCGACGAGCACGTTCGCCATGGCTGCAGCCTGCCGCTCGCGACTACTGCGGGTCGACGTAGGCGCTCTCGTGGCTCAGGAGCTCGCGCGGGTCGCGGCTGCCGGAGAGCGCGACCCATTCCGCGTAGAACTCGTCGTCGGATTCCGCGCCGTAGAGCGCGAGCCAGCGCTCGTCGGTGACACCTCGTCGGATCGCGATGTTCCGGACCGCGTCCGCGCCGACGAGGGTGCGGAAGGGGCTCGAGGGGTCCTCGATGACCTGCTCGATCGCCTGGGCGACATCGTCCGGGGTCATGCTCGAGGTGCGGTCGGCGGCGATGATGGTGCGGTAGCGCGTCACGAGGCGGTCGTAGGCGGGCGGGTTGACGCGAGGCTTGATCTTGCCGCGCATCGCGGTGAGCGTGATCCCGGGCTGGACGATCGCGACCCGGATGCCGAACTCGCGGACCTCCATGCCGATCGACTCGAGGGAGGCCTCGAGCCCCGCCTTGGAGCCCGCGTAGGCGGTCCAGGTCGGCATGATCGCCTGCGAGGAGTTCGAGGAGACCGCGACGATGACGCCGCCGCCCGCCTCGCGCATGCCGGGGATGACCTGCTTGGTGCAGCGGATCGCCCCGAAGTAGTTCACCTCGAAGATGTCGCGGATCTCGTCCATGGTGTTCGCCTCGAGGGTCGAGCCGAAGAACAGGCCGGCGTTGTTCACCAGGCGGTTCACGGCCCCGTCGCTCGAGAGGACCCTGCCGAAGGCCTCCTCGACGGAGTCGTCGTCGCGCACGTCGCCCTGCACGAGCTGGAGGTCGAGGCCCTCGGTGTTGGCCTCATGAAGCAGGTCCGCGGATGCCTCGGGGTCGCGCACGAGCGCCCAGACCCGGTCGCCGGCGCGCGCCTGACGTATGGCGGTTGCTCTACCGATGCCAGTGCTGGCGCCCGTGACGACGGTCACCGTTTTCTTCGTCAAATTCCCATCCTTCGTTCGGTCCGATCGACCGCCGGCGAGGACGCAGAGCGACTGTCTGCGTTCGACGTGCCGGATCCCGGTGTCGGGGCGTCACGCTCGACGGATTCGTCCTATCCGCGCCAGGCGTGCGCGTGGGTCCATCCACGCTGGCAGGGTCTGGATTCAAGCACAAGGGTCTGATCGCAAAGCTTGGACGCCGGCCTGCGCGGCTGCGGGACGGGCAAGAGCTCCTCCGCCGCGATGAGAGGATGGGCCCATGAGCGGCAGAGTGCTGGTGGTCGGCGGCACCGGGATGATCGGAAGCACGGTGGCCGCGGCTCTCGCGGCGCGCGGTGATGCGGTCGCGGTGCTCGCGCGGCGCCCGGTCTCCGAGGAGGACCCTCCGGCGATCGCCGGGATGGAGCGGATCGTCGCCGACTACACGGCGGAGGATCTCTCGCCGGCGCTCCTTACGGGCTTCGACGCGGTGGTGTTCGCGGCAGGCAACGACATCCGTCACGTCTCGGCCGAGGATGAGGCCTCGGGCGTCTGGGACCGGCTGCAGCGGGTGGGCGTGCCGAGGTTCGCAGCGCTCGCCAAGGCGGCCGGGGTATCCCGCTTCGTGCAGATCGGCAGCTATTACCACCAGCTGCACCCGGAATGGGCGAGCACGAACGCCTATGTCGAGGCCAGGAAGGCCGCGGACGAGGGGTCGCGTGCGCTCACCGACGAGGGCTTCGCCGCGATCACGCTGAACCCGCCCTCGATCGTCGGCGTCACGCCGGGTCGGGCGCTGCGGCGCTTCGCCCGGATGATCCGCTGGGTGCGCGGCGAGCTGGCCGAGCCCGAGCTCTTCGCCCCGGCCGGTGGCACGAACTACATGTCGGTGCGCTCCCTCGCCCAGTCGGTGCTTGGCGCCCTCGACCGAGGCGAGCCGGGGCGGGCCTATCTGATCGGCGACGTGAACCTCAGCTACCGCGGCTACTTCCAGCTGCTGGCCGACGCCGCGGACTCCGATCGTGTGATCGAGGAGCGCGACGAGCCGCATCCGTACCAGCCGGATCGCTTCATCGTGCAGGGCCGCGGCGTGGTCATCGACTATCAGCCCGACCCGGCGGAAGTCGTCCTCCTCGGCTATGCGAGGGACGACGTCGAGCCTGCTCTCAGGGAAATCGTCCGGCAGGCCGACGAGACCTTCGGATGAGGCGACGCGCTGACCAAGCAAGCGTTTGACTGGGGTCGCGTTTTGGCATAGTCTGCCTGCCGTCAAGACGTTTCCCGACATGGATGTCGGGAAGATGAGGTGCCGAATGAGTCAAGAAGACACATCCCCCGTTGCCGATGCTCTGATGGGCCCCTCGGCCGAGATCGATCCGGGCACCGCCACCAATAGTTGGCTGGCCGCCTTCGAGGATGCCCTCGATCGCGCCGACGTCGGCGCCGTTGCCGCGCTCGTCAACGAGGACTCCTACTGGCGGGATGTCCTCGGCCTCACCTGGGACTGGGGCTCGGTGCACGGCCCGGACGCGATCGCGGCCGCACTGGTCGGCCTCGGCGCGGGGCGAACGCCGCGCTCGCTCGCGCTCGCCAGCGGCTTCACCGCGCCCTCTTGGATCGAGCGCGCCGAGGGACTCGTCATCGAGGCCTTCGCGGAGTTCGAGACCGACACGGCCCGGGGGAAGCTCGTCATCCGGCTGCTGCCCGATCCGGCCTCGCCCGTCGGGGTCTCCGCCTCGACCCTGCTCTCCAGGCTCGACGACCTCAAGGGCGGTCTGGGCTGGAGCAAGCGGCGGCACAAGGGCATCGGCTTCGAGCGGGAGTATCCGACGCAGAACTGGCCGGAGCACCGCAGCGACCGACTCCGTCGCTTCGAGACCGAGGACCCGGAGGTCCTCGTCATCGGCGGCGGGCACTCCGGTTTGCTGATCGGCGCCCATCTGGACCGCCTCGGCGTCTCGACCCTCGTTGTCGAGCGCAACCAGCGCCTCGGTGACAACTGGCGCAACCGCTACGACTCGCTCGCACTGCATACCCTGACCGATCTGTCCCATCTCCCGGACATCCCCTTCCCCCCGCACTATCCGGATTACATCCCCAAGGACGTGCTGGCGAACTGGATCGAGTTCTATGGCGAGGCGATGGAGGTGCCGGTGTGGCTGAGCTCTGAGTTCGTCACTGGCTCCTACGACGAGGCGGCCGGCCGGTGGACCGGCACGGTGCGCCGCGCCGATGGCAGCGAGCGGGTGCTGCGGCCGCGGCACATCGTGATCGCGACCGGTGGCCTCGGAGGCACGGCGAACATCCCCAAGTTCCCGGGTCTGGACGAGTTCAAGGGCGAGGCGTTCCACGGGTCGAACTTCCGCTCGGCCGCGCCCTATGCGGGCAAGGACGCGCTGATCGTCGGGGTCGGCACGAGCGCCTTCGACATCGCGCTCGCGCTCTACAACGCCGGCGCGAAGTCCGTCAGCATGCTCCAGCGCGGCCCGACGATCGTGACGAAGATCGACAGTTCAAGCGCCGTGTTCGAAGGCTTCCGCGATCCGACCAGGTCGATCGAGGAGAAGGACCTTATCAACTACGCCAACAGCATCTTCCCGAGGATGTTCGAGGGACTCAAGGCGCTGACGAAGATGATCGCCGAGCAGGAGCAGCCGATGCTCGACGCGCTCGCCGCGGTGGGGCTGCGGCTCCACCACGGCGAGGACGAGTCCGGCTACATGATCAAGTCGCTGCGCACCGGTGGTCCGTACTACCTGGATGTCGGCGCGGTCGACGTCATCCTCGAAGGTGGCATCAAGATCCTGCACGCCGAGGACCTCGAGCGCTTCGACGCCGACGGCGCGGTGATGACCGACGGCAGGCACATCCCCCTCGACCTCGTGGTGCTCAGCACCGGGTACCACAACCTCGTGGAGGACGCCCGGACCTTCTTCGGCGACGAGGTCGCCGAGCTGCTCGGGCCGACCTTCACGTTGCTCGACGAGACCGGCGAGATGGCGAACTCCTGGTCGCCGACTCCGCAGCCGGGACTGACCTTCATGCCGGGCGGACCGGGCCAGAGCCGCCCCAACGTCGTCCCCTTCGCCCTCCTCATCAAGGCGATGCTGGAGGGCATCGCGCCACAGACGGCCTCTCGCAATGGCGCGGGAGCCACAGCAGAAAGGTGAGTTCCATGCACATCCCCGTCGCACGCGTCGCCGTGCCGATCGCCCTCGCGGGGGCGCTCCTGCTCGTGGGCTGCACCGGCCCGGGCCCCGCGCCGACCCAGGCGCCGACCGTCGAGACCCCCGCCGACTCGCCGGCGATCGCCGCGGCCAAGGAACTCGTCGCGAAGTACTCCGCTCTGCCGGCACCGAAGGCGGTGGCACCGCTGGCGACCACGCCGCCCGAGGGGGTCTTCATCGTCTACATCGGCTGCCCGCTGCCGATCTGCTCGATCGTCTACGACAACATGGTCGAGGCCACGGACATCCTCGGCTGGGAGTCGCGCGAGATCGTCGCCGACTTCACGCCGGAGGCGGCCCAGGCGGCCTTCGACTCCGCGCTGCAGCTGAACCCCGACGGCATCGAGTACATCGCCACGATGCCGCGCGAGGTGCTCGCCGAGCAGCTCGCGAAGGCGCAGGAGGCCGGGATCTGGGTGGCCGCCGCCGGCGACGCCACGGTGACTCAGGCCGACGTCGGCCCGGGCACCCAGTTCTCCACCGTCAGCGGCTCCGAGCCCGAGAAGACCCTGGTCTCGCAGGTGCAGGCGGCCTATGTCATCGACGCGGCCGTCTCGAATGGCGACAGCCTCGACGACATCGCCTACATCTACGACCCGGCGCCCTCGGCCTATGCCGTGGCCTACAAGGTTTTCGCGGAGGAGATCGAGAAGGCGGGCGGCAGCGTGCTGCCGATCGAGGTTAACCAGGCGGGGGCCGGGACCACGATCCCTGGTGAGGTCGTCTCGTTCCTCCAGACGCACCCGAACGTCAAGTACCTCGGTATCGCGCACGACTCCTTCCTCACCGGCATCCCGGATGCGATCACCGCCGCCGGTCTCGCGCTGCCGGGAATCGTCGGCGTCGACCCGGCTGAGGAGAACTTCGAGATGATCAGGGACGGGCGACAGCTCGGCAGCGTCATGAACGACAACCGGATGGTCCAGTGGGACTTCATGGACGCCTTCGCCAGGGAGAGCGTCGGCACCCCGGAGTCGGAGTTCAAGCGGCTCCCCGAGGCCGGGATCATGCTCGTCACTCCGCAGAACGTCGAGGACGCCTACGGCATCCGAGGCGGGTTCCCGGGTGTGCCCGACTCGTACATCAAGGCGTGGGGCAAGTAACAGCACCGCAACAGCCCCCGGCGAACCCGCCGGGGGGTCCAAGCCGAAAGGTCAGGTCCATGAACATTCCTGTCGCACGGCTCGCCGTGCCGATCGCCCTCGGGGCAGCCCTCCTGCTGGTGGGCTGCACCACCCCGGGGACGGCGCCCACCACCGTCCCCCCCGCCGAACCGACGGGAGACACCGGTACGCCCGCGGCGGTGGCCGAGGCCATCGCCCTGGTCGACCAGTACTCGGTCGTGCCCGGGCCGAAGCAGGTGGCACCGCTCGTGGCGAGTCCGCCAACCGATATCAGCATCGTCTACATCGGCTGCCCGCTGCCGATCTGCTCGACCGTGTTCGAGTACATCAGCGCGGCGACCAGCACCCTCGGCTGGCAGTCCCGCGAGATCGTCGCCGACTTCACCCCCGAGGCGGTCCAGGCCGCCTTCGACTCGGCGCTGCAGTTGAACCCGGACGGCATCGAGTTCATCTCGACGATGCCGCGGGAGGTCATCAGCGAGCAGCTCGCGAAGGCGCAGGAGGCGGGCATCTGGGTGGTCTCCGCGGGCGACGCAACGGTGACCGAGGCCGAGGTCGGGCCGGGCACCCAGCTGACCGGCGACACCGGGTCGGTCGCGGACCGGCACTTCCTCGCATCCCTGCAGGCCGCGATGGTGATCAAGGAGGCGGCAGCCAGTGGCGACAGCCTCGACGACGTCGGCTACATCTACGATCCGGCGCCGTCGGCGTACGCCGTCGCGTACGAGGTGTTCGCGGAGCAGATCGAGGCCGCCGGCGGTAGCGTGACGCCGATCGAGGTCAATCAGGCGGGGGCTGGGACCACGATCCCCGGCGAGATCGTCTCGTTCCTCCAGACGCACCCGAACATCAAGTATCTCGGTATCGCGCACGACTCCTTCCTCACCGGCATCCCGGACGCGGTCCTCGCGGCGAACCTGCCGCTGCCCAAGGTCGTCGGGCTGGACCCGGCGGAGGAGAACTTCGAGATGATTCGCGACGGGCGTCAGTTCGGCAGCGTGCTCAGCGATCTCCGGATGCTGCACTGGGATGTCGTCGACCTCTTCGCCCGTGTGAGCGTGGACACCCCCGAGGACCAGATGAACCGGCTCATCCAGAGCAGCGTGATCATCGTCACGAAGGACAACGTCGAGGACGCCTACGACATCCGAGGCGGGTTCCCGGGCGTGCCGGACTCGTATATCGCAGCCTGGGGCAAGAACTAGCACCAGCCGCCAGGCAGGACGCAGATGAGGTCGTCGCCGGTACCCGGACGGGTGTCGGCGACGACCTCGCCAGCAGGAGAGACAAAGGAGTGAGCACGTGACAGTCGCCCAGCCTGAGCCGCATGGCGCCGAGTCGCTCTTCACCGAGGTCGACGGGCTCACGACCCACTACTGGGTGGTCGGCGAGGGAAGTCCGATCGTCCTCATCCACGGCGGTGAGTTCGGGGGCTCCGCGGAGCTCGGCTGGGAGTACGTCTTCGCCGCGCTGGGACGGCATCACAGGGTGTACGCGCCGGATGTGCTCGGCTACGGCCTGACCGCGAAGGTCCACGACTTCACCGATTTCGCGACCTTCAAGCTCCGGCATCTCGCCCGCTTCTGCGAGCAGTTCGGTCTCGTCGACGTCCCGTTCATCGGCAACTCCATGGGAGGCAACTTCCTGATCCGCGACGCTGTCGAGGACAAGCCGCTGATCCCTGCGAGCAAGATCGTCGCGTCCAGCGGCGGCGGTCCCGTGCCCGCGAACGAGGCGCGAGCGGCCCTCGTCGACTACGACGGCACGCTCCCGGCGATGCGCAAGGTCGTGGACGCGCTGTTCTGGGGCCCGGAGTGGACCCAGGATGAGGCCTATGTGCGCCGTCGCTACGAGTCTTCGATGATCCCCGGAGCCTGGGAGTGCGCCGCGGCGGCCCGGTTGCACAACCCCGGTGCCGCGGCCCCCTCCGCCTACGAGCGCAACGTCCGCAACGAGCTCGACTACTCGGGGGTCCGGGTGCCGATCCTCGTGATGGGCGGCGAGAAGGACAAGCTCAAACCGCCCGACTATGCCCCGGAGCTTGCGAAGCAGATCCCCGGCGCCTCGGCCATCGTGATGCCGGACGCGGGGCACTGCCCTCAGATCGAGACGCCCGACGCCTTCGTCGAGGCCGTGCTCGACTACATCGACCGATAGGCCGCTCGCCGAGCGCGGCCTCTCCGAACCCATATCCCTCGAGGAGTGAACCATGAGCACCACCGAACTCTCCGGGCCCGCCCTGCAGGAGGCGCAGTCGCAGATCAAGGATCTGATCGGGAGGTACGCGATGGCCGCGGACCGCCGCGACGCCGAGGCGCTGACCGCGCTCTGGCACTCCGACGCCAGCTACGTCGCCGGCGGGGAGACCCACGTCGGCGTCGAGGCCGTCATCGCCGCCGCCACCCAGCCCTGGTCTGGTCCTGGGCGGAGTTGGCATTTCCCCGCGAACACCGTCATCGAGTTCTCCTCCTCGACGGCGGCCACCTCGATCTCCGCCGTCGCCGCGATCGCGACTGACGTCGAGGGTGAGCCGATGTACTTCCTCGGCTTCTACTCCGACGCCTTCGAACAGCGCGACGGCGAGTGGCGGTTCAGCCGTCGAGAGGTCGACATCCTGCACGCCGGGAAGGCTTGATCATGATGGTCGCTGTGTCCGGTGGCCGCGCGCGGAAGCCTGAGCGCGCATGAGCCTCGCGACCCCCCCCGCCCCGGCGATCCTCGTCGAGGACGTTACGAAGTCATTCGGAGGCGTGCCCGCGCTGAACGCCGCGAGCCTGCGCATCGAGTCGGGCGAGGTGCACGCCCTGCTCGGCATCAACGGCTCCGGCAAGTCCACCCTGGCGAAGGTGCTGGCCGGCTTCCATGTCCCGGAGAGCGGCAGCGTCGAGGTCTTCGGCGAAGCGCTGCGATTCGGATCGGCCTCGGCCTCCCATGCTGCCGGGCTGCGCTTTGTGCACCAGGACATGGGGCTGATCGACTCCCTCTCGGTCGAGGAGAACCTCAACCTGACGATGCGGCGCGACCGGCTCCTGCAGTGGGTCTCGCCTCGCAAGGAGCGCCTCCGTGCTCGCGCGTTGCTCGCGAAGTACGACCTCGACGTCGACCCCGCCGGGCTCGTCGCAGACCTGGGGCCCACGGAGCGCACGATCCTCGCGATCGCGCGAGCCGTCGAGGACCAGATGGCGGAAGGACAGGGGATCGTCGTGCTCGATGAGCCGACGGCGGCGCTACCCAGCGACGAGGTCCAGCGACTGTTCGACGTGATCGCGAAGCTCAAGGCCTCCGGGATCACGATCATCTACGTGAGCCACCGGATGCCCGAGATCCTCCTCGTGGCGGACCGGCTGACGGTGCTCCGCGATGGCCGGGTGGCGGCGAGCGCCGAGGTCGCCGGGCTCAGCCTGGACCGGCTCATCGAGCTCGTGGTCGGATACCACATTCGTCCGGCGACCGCGGCGAGGCAGCGCCGCGAGTTCGGCGCGCCCGTCCTCGTCGCGAAGGGCGTCTCGAGCGGCGGCGTGCGGGACTTCAGCGTCGAGGCCAGGGCCGGCGAGGTCGTCGGGGTCACTGGGCTGCTCGGCTCTGGCTTCGAGCAGGTCCTGGGTGCGATCTTCGGGTCGAGTCCGATCCGCAGCGGCACGATCGAGTTGGAGGGCAAGCCTGTCTCGACGAGCACGAGCATCCGCAAGCGCATCGTCCGAGGGCTGACCCTCGCGCCGGCCGACCGCCGCAGACTCGGCTCGATCGCCGCGTGGACGGTCAGGGAGAACCTGACGCTGCCGGCCCCCGGCACTGGATCGGACTGGAACCTGGTCGAGCGTCGTGAGCGGAAGGAGGCCATCGGCTGGCTGCAGCGACTCACGGTCCAGCCCTCTGACCCCGAGCGGCTCTTCGCGACGCTCTCCGGCGGCAACCAGCAGAAGGTCGTGATCAGCCGCTGGCTCCGGGTCGGGGCCAAGGCGCTCATGCTCGACGAGCCGACGAACGGCGTCGACGCGGGCGCGAAGGTCACGATCCACCAGGCGATCTCCGACGCCGCTGCGCAGGGCTCCACGGTCCTGATCGCGTCCTCGGACGTCGAGGAGTTGATCCAGGTCTGCGATCGCGTCCTCGTGATGGGCGGTGGAGAGATCCGCTCGGAGCTGACCGGCGAGCAGCTCACGGATGCCGCCCTCAATACCGCCATCCTCGCGGCCACCAGGTGAGGACGGCGATCGAGATGTGCACAGGAACCCATGCGCTAAGGAGCACAGAATGACCGACATCCAGGAGTCCGCAGTGCCCGGGTCCCCGGGAGGCGCCCCCCAGCGGGTCGGCGGATCGAGCAGGACGAAGTGGAGTCATCGGCTGCAGCTCCATCGCCTCAGCGGTCTCTACCTGCTCGCGGTGCTGATCCTGCTGTTCTCGCTCTGGATCCCCGAGGTATTCCTCACCCCGGCGACGCTGCAGGGCATCATCAGCGATCAGTCGATCTCGACGATCCTCGCGATCGGCGTGCTCCTCGCGCTCGCGGCCGGCCAGTACGACCTCTCCGCCGCGGGGATCCTCGGCTTCTCCGCTCTGATGAGCGTGTGGCTGAACAGCGCGGCGGGCCTCGATCCCTGGCTCTCAATCGTGCTGGCGATCCTGATCGGCGTCGCGATCGGCCTCTTCAATGGCTTCCTGGTCGCCGTCATCGGGATCAACAGCTTCATCGCGACGCTCGGCTCGAGTTCGGGCATCATGGCGCTCGCCTCGCTCATCTCGGGCGACAAGTTCGTCGGCCCTGCCTCGCAGGAGTTCCGTTCCGTCGCGCTCGCGACCTTCGGACCGATCCCGGCCCTGCTCGTCTACGTCATCGTGGTCGCGCTGATCGCCTGGTACCTCCTCGAGCACACGACGGTGGGTCGGCGCCTCTCGGCGACCGGGGCGAACATCGACACCGCGCGTCTGGTCGGCGTCAGCACGAAGCGCTACGTCGTCGGCGGCCTCGTGCTCTCCGCGACCCTCGCGTCCATCGCCGGCGTGCTCGCCGCGGCGAAGACCGGGACGGTGACCTCGACCTTCGGCGCCGCCTACCTGCTCCCCGCCTTCGCCGGCTGCTTCCTCGGCACGACTCAGCTGAAGCCGGGCCGCTTCAACGTGTGGGGCACCGTCCTCGCACTCGTTCTGCTCGGAACCGGCGTGAAGGGTTTCCAGCTCGCCAGCGGGCAGAACTGGATCACCTACCTCTTCAACGCCGTCGCTCTGCTGACCGCGGTCGGCTTGGCGGTCGTCTTCGAGCGGAGGCGCACCACCGCCTCGAGATGACCGCGGGCTGCGCCCGCCGAACCCTGCACCGCCCAACGCCCACGAATCCTTGGATTGAAATGACCGATACAGCCGGCACCTCGCCTTCGATCACGCTGCCCCGCTCGTCCGACCCGATCGGCTTCGTCCGGGCGCTCTCGCCGCGCATCCGCGAGCTGTCCGCGGCCGCGGAGGCGCTCTCGGTGATCAGCCCGGAGATCACGGACGCACTGCGGGACGGCGGGATCTACTCGTTGATGGTGCCGACCGTGATCGGCGGGGGCGATGCGAACGGCGAGGTGCACCCCTCGACGCTCATCGATGTCCTCGAGGAGCTCACCGTGGCCGACGGCTCGGTCGGCTGGGCCGTGATGGCGCAGATGACGGGGATCGGCACCTGGTTCGCGATCATCCCCGAGGCCGGTCTGGAGATCCTGCTGGCGAGTCCCGACTACCGCATCGCCGGGCAGGTGCCTCCGACCGGGAAGGCCGTGGTCACCGACGGCGGCTACCTGGTGTCGGGGCAGTTCGGCTTTGCGAGCGGGAGTTCGAGCGCCGGCTGGTTCATGGGGGGCTTCAAGGTCGTCGATGCCGACGGCAAGCCGGTGCTCGACGAGACCGGCGCGCCGCGGACCATCGTCACGGTCGTCCCGCGCGAGCGGACCGAGCTCAAGGGCGGCTGGGACGTCTTTGGGCTGCGCGCGACCGCGAGCATCGACTATGCCATTCCGGAGCAGTTCGTGCCGGATGATCTCGTGGCCAAGGGCGGCATCCTGCGGGGCGACACTCTGCACCGGGGCGGCGTCCGACTGCTCACCGCGCTCGGGCACGCGGCGATCTCGCTCGGCCTGATGCGGTCCAGTTTGGAGGCCTTCCAGAAGCTCTCGCATGAGAAGTTCCGGCCGCCGGCCGGCCTGCTCGCGAGCCACGAAACGGTGCAGGCCGCCTACGCGGGATGGCGGGCGAAGGCCGAGTCCGCCTCCGCCTGGACGCACCGAGTCTTCGCGAGCATCTTCGACGTCGTCAAGGCCGGCGGCGATGCGACCGAGGCCCAGGAGGCCGACAGCCGGCTCGTTGCCACCCACGTCGCCTATCTCGCCGCCGAGATCACCCAGGCGGTGTACCTCCTCTCCGGCAGCGAGGGGTTGCGCAACGCGCCGGACAACATCATCCAGCGGACCTTCCGGGACGCGATGGCCGCATCGCAGCATATGCTGACGGCGCCGCACATCTACATCGAGGCGGGTCGGATCTACCTCGACACCCCCGGCATGCAGGACACCCATCGCCGTATCCTCGACCACGTCTTCGCGCCGCCGATCGGCTAGCAGGAGCCATGGGTCTGCAGCAGGAGGCGGCGACGGACGTCGAGTCCGTCTACCGGGAGGGGGACGGCGATCCGGCGAGTCTTCGCCGGGCGTATTCACAGATACCGAGCGCCGTCGCTCTGCTCGCGGGCGCGCAGTCGAGGGGCGTCGTCGGCATGACCGTGGCGACGCTGCTCCCGGTCTCGCTGCATCCGCCGCTGCTCGGGGTGATGATCCAGGACGGCTCGACCACCTGGCATGAGCTTGCGGCCCTCCCCCGGATCGGGGTGAGCGTCCTCGCCGCCGGTCAGCCGAGCGTTGCGAGGAAGGTCGCCTCGCCCGACCGGGAGCGCCGCTTCGACGGGCTCGAGCTGCTCGAGCCGGAGGACGGCTCCACGGCGCGCCTCATCGCCGGGGCGCACGCCTGGTTCGATACCGAACTGGTGGAGGTGTCGCCGGCCGGCGACCACCTCTTCGCCCAACTCGCCGTCCGCTCGGCTTCGATGAGTCGGCGGTACGAGCCGCTGATCTTCCATCAGAGCCGCTTCCGGTGGGCCTCCGACAGTCTTGTGGAAACCACCTGGCCGCTCGACGGCGTCTGGCAATAGCGAACCGAGGTATCGAAGGAGAGGTAGACGATGAGCGATGAGGATCAGGAGGCCGTGCAGGCGCTCCTCGCGCAATACGCTGCCAGGATCGACAAGCACCTGCGCGACTACCTGGAGACCGATGGCGTCATCGGGTACATCCAGGACAACACCGACAACGGCGGCACCGAGGCGATGCTGAACCTCGTGCTGCGCACCGTGGGGCGCAAGTCGGGCCGCGAGATCCTGGTCCCGCTGCTCTACGCCGCCTGGGCCGACGAGTACGTCATCGTCGCCTCGAAGGGCGGCGCCGACGAGCACCCGTCCTGGTACCTGAACTTGATGAACCGCCCGGAGGTCGAGTGGCAGGTCCTCGGAAAGCGCTTCCGCGGTACCTGGCGGGTCGTCGAGGAGGGACAGGAGCGTGCTCTGCTCTGGGACTACCTCACGCGTTACTACAGCGCCTACGCCGGCTACCAGGAGCGCACCGATCGGGTGCTGCCCATCATCGTCCTCACGCCGACCGGACGGCTCGATGAGCGCTGGTCACTGCCCGACTCGTGAGCCTTGGAGCCTTAGCACCGCACAACCCAGGGAAGAAGGACTCGACAATGCCGTTGATGATCTACCGAGCCCGCCGCAAGGCGGGCATGACCAAGCAGCAGTTCCAGGACCGCTGGCGCCAGCACGGCGCCACGGCCTTCGACCTGCCGCTCTGGAGGCAGAACGCCCGCTACTGCCAGGGTGACATCCTCGACGACGTCCCAGCGGGATGGGGCGCGGCCGAGGACGACTACGACGGCCTGTGCCGGCTATGGTTCCCGGACTGGAAGCAGTATGCCTCGAACGTGATCGGGGACGGCCCGAGCATCGATCTGATGATGCAGGACGAGACAGAGACGTTCGGCCAGTTCACGTTCGAGAACATCGCGACGTACGACGACCGTGCACTGCTCGACGTCGGACGGAATGCCTTCACCTCCTTCGTCGTGATCGACGGCGGGTCGGAGTCGGTCACCGAGACGGCGGCCGCGGCGGAGCGGGCGGCGCAGGCGGTCATCGCCGATCCGGCCTCCAAGCAGGTTCTGCGCAAGGTCGTGCTCGACGTCTACAACAGCGAGTTCGCCTACCTCTTCCCGAACTCGGAGTTCAAGAGCCCGGCGGTGATCGAGCTGGGGACGGATGCCATCGCGGACTTCGAGCGCCCCGTCGCGCGGTTGCGTGCCGCCCTGGCGGACGAGGGGCTCGCGGATCGCGCGCACTTCTACTTCACGCGCGACGTGAACCTCTTCGAGCACTTCCTGCGCATCCACGGCCGGCCGCATCCGCGGCCAGAGCTCACGGTCTGAGCGACCGTCGGAGCGGCTACGAGCCGCCGTGCCGCACGCTGCGGTACTGCGTCTCGTAGCCGCTGTAGAGCCGGTCGAGGGTCGTGTACTCGATCCGCCAGACCCCTTCGTCGAGAACGTAGCGCTCGTAGTAGTGCCCGTAGCCGCGGCTGGTGCGGACCGCCGCGGTCTCGCCCTGCTGCGGCGGCCAGATCAGGAAGTCCTCCATCGCCCAGATGCCCTCGGCGTGCTCGGCGTCGATGAGCTTGATCTCCGGCGTGTGCCCGTGATGCACCGTGATCGCGCCGGTGAAGATCTCCCGCACCCGTCCGACGATCTCCGCTCTGCCCTCGCAGTGCAGCTCGGCCTCGGGCATGTCCATCACCGCGTCGACGGTGAAGACCTCGCCCCAGGCATCCCACTGCCGTGTGTCGAGGAGGCGGAAGTAGCTCGCCTTGAGCTGCCGCAGGGTCTCGAGGGTTTCGAACGGGGGGATCGCGGTCATAGGGGACTCACCGTCCGTACTCGCGGCGACCTGCTCGTTGATCTCCATCGATCACTCCCTCTCTCTGGCTCTCCGGCCGGTACCCCGTGGCCGATCTCGAGGTCAGCGCCAGGCTGTCCGCTCGTATCATAACCAAGCAAGCGCTTGACTCGGTCATGAAACTGCCATAACGTGAGCCACACAAGCAAGCGACCGCTTTGTCGCTGTTGTCGCCCCTGGCAGAGACGCCTGGGGAGCAACTCTTCAGATCACATAGTCACTCGCGGGCGGAGTCCCCGACTCCGAGCTGTACAGAGAATAGATAGGTAGGCATGAAGGTCTCCAAGAAACTAGCGTGGCTCCCACTCGTGCTTGCGACAGGGCTCCTGTTCACGGGCTGCGCGAGCGGGGCCGCCACCCCGACCACGGCGCCGACCGACGCATCCACCGGGGACGCGGCGCTCGCGGCCGCGAAGGAAGTCGTGGCGCAGTACGCCCAGGTGCCCGCGCCGCGCCAGGTCGCCCCACTGGCCTCGACCCCCGACGAGGGGCTCGAGCTGATCTTCATCGGCTGCGCCTTCCCGGCCTGCGCCGAGGTCTACGAGTACTACGCCGCGGCTGCCGCCAAGCTTGGTTGGACGACCAGGCACGTCATTCCGGAGTTCACTCCCGAGTCGGTCCAGGCGGCCTTCGACTCGGCCATCCAGCTCAACCCGGACGGGATCGAGTGGCTGTCCATCCTCCCGATCGAGGTCCTGGACGAGCAGGTCCGGAAGGCCAAGGAGGCCGGCATCCCCTTCATCCCGGTCGCCGCGGTCGCGGTGGGCGCGGATGACGTCGGCCCCGACACCGGGTATGCCGCCACGATCCTCGCCGGCCCGGACAAGGAGCGAGTCGGCGAGATCCAGGCCGCATACGTCATCGAGCAGGCCGCCGCGAACGGCGACACCCTGGACAAGGTCGGCTACCTCTACGACCCAGCTCCGCCGGCCTATGTGCTGGAGTACGAGGCCTTCACGAGGGCGATCGAGGCCGCGGGCGGCAGCGTCGTGCCGCTCGAGGTGAAGCAGGCCGACGTGGGCGGCGTGCTGCCCGGCCAGGTCGTCGCGTACCTGCAGTCGAACCCGGACGTCAAGTACATGGGAGTGTCGGACGATCTGCTGCTGCCCGGCGTTCCGGACGCGATCGAGGGCGCCGGCCTGGAGATCCCTGGATTCGTGGGCCTCGACCCGCAAGCCGAGAACTTCCAGTACATCGCTGAGGGCCGCCAACTCGGATCCATCATGCAGGACCTCCAGATGGTCCAGTGGGACACGGTCGATACCTTCGCCCGGATCTTCACCGACGACCCCAACCTCAACCGGGCGCCCTTGAACGAGTTCATGCTGGTGACGAAGGCGAACGTCGCCGATGCCCAGCAGTACAAGAACAACTTCCCCGGAGTCCCCGATTCCTACACCGCGGCGTGGGGAGTCAAGTGACGCTCGGCTGAGCCGGCATGCACGAACCCCGGTCCTCCCGTTCTCGCAGGGGGGCCGGGGTTCCTGCTTGCCGAGCCGCGCTCAGGGCGCGGTCGTCGCGTCGGAGGCCGCCGCGATCTGCTCGATGGAGGTCCGGCTCAGGGCGATGTCGCGGGCCTGACGCCGCTGCGCGGCGGGGGTCAGCACGAGGTCCTCGGCGATGTGCGGGACGGCTTGGCCGCGACGCGAGAGCTCAGCGGTGAGCCTGCCGTATAGCGCCGCGTGGATCTCGGGGCTGGGGTACCAGGTCTCGTTCGTGTCGGCGACCAGGGGCAGGATCGGCAGCACCCGCTCCACGCGGAGCTCCAGCGCTCCCCCGGCGCCGGGGGCGACCCGGCCCACGAAGGTCTCACGGCCGAAGAAGGTCAGGGTCGCGAGCCCGGTTCGCTCCCCGGGGGCGTGTTCGGGGATGGTGAGTACGAAGCCGTCCCGCGCGCCGCGCAGGCTCGTGGTACGGATGGGTCGGGGATATCCTTCGGCGTCGACGAGGCTGAGGTGGCCGGACTGGTTGCGACTCAATGCCTCGGCGGCGAGCTCCCGCCACGGCCGCCGCACCCACTGCGGCGCCGGGGTCGGGCTGCCGGGTGGCGCGGGGTCGGACTCCGGGAAGACCGTGCCGACCGGCGCATTCCAGCGCCGGGGCGGGCCAGCGAGATCGGCCGCGCTGTCCCACCACAGGATCTGCACCGGGACGATGTCGATCAGGATCCGAGCCCAGTACCAGACCGCCTCGCGCTTGACCGCCCAGGGGATGCTCTGGTCGCTGATGAAGGCCGTCTCGGCGACGTACCTGGTGACGTTCGCCTGGATGTCGGAGTCGCGGACGGCGGCGATCCCGGCGATCGACACCGCCGCGGGCTCCCCTGGCAGCGCGCCCTCGTAGAGCAGACCGACCCTGGGATTGCGCCGGACCCGCTCGGCCTTCGCCGGGTAGGACACCCCGGTCGCCATCCCGATCCTGCTGAGGTCGTCCTCGGGGAAGGACAGCAGCGGGGTGTCGATGGGCACGCCAGCCGCTGACATCGTCGCGAACTCCGCGAAGCTCGCCGATCGGATCAGCGCGGCGACGGCTTCGGGCAGGCGGTCTGAGGAACTCATCTTCTAGCGCTCGCTCTCCATCCAGGGAGTGCCCACCATGAATGCCGCTATGGCGACCACCCTGTGCATCGTCGGACTGTGGTCGGTCGAAGTCGCACGCAATACACAATCAAGCGCTTGCTTGTGACTCCGAAGCAGCGTATCTGTCCGCACCGGCCGGCACAAGGATGCGACTGGTCGGAGCCGCGCGAGTCCGGGATGCGGACCCGCGGACACGGTGGGCTACCCGGCCGGCGCGCGGTGCCCGTGAAGCTCCGCTCGTACTCTGTCGCAAGGAGGGCGACCATTCTGCGCCTCGCTCGAGCGCTGGGGCCGGGGTGGCCATCAGTCGATGCCGTCCGCCGTCGCCGGTGCGACGGGATGTCGGCAGCTGATCCATCCCCGCGGCCCGGGGACCGCCCGTCGGAGGAGTCCTCCCACTGGCGTTCCGACATGCCAAACAAGCGCTTGCACGGGAGCAGCGGTCTCGCTACTCTCGGCGGTATCGATGCGTACATCGTGCCGTCGCAACGCGTCGGTCCCCGGGGTCCGCGATCGCGACGACGAAGTTCAACATTCAAGGAGACGACGGCGTTGACTGAATCACACGAACCCGATCCGAGCGCGTGGCTCAAGGACTTCGAGGCTGTCCTCACCGGGAACGACGCGGAGGGCTTTCGCATGCTCTTCGCGGAGCAGGCTTGGTGGCGCGACAACGTCGCCTTCACCTGGAACTACCGGCAGGGAAACAGCCGCGACGACTTCGAGCAGCTGATCCTCCGCTCGGCGCAGGACGTGCAGCCGCGGGGCCTCAGGATCTCCTCGGAGTGGCCGGGGCCAAGCGTCATCGCGGGCGACCCGGACGTCTATGAGCTGTTCTTCTCCTTCGAGACCAGGGTCGGCTCGGGCACCGGCCTCGTGCATGCGCATCTCGACCCGAGCTCGAAGCACGGTATCCGGGCATGGCGTCTGTACACCGTGCTCGACTCGCTCAACGACTCCCCGCTGCCGGCCCCCCACCCACGCGGTCGCGGCTTCACCCCGATGAACGCCAAGGAGAACTGGTTGGCGAGCCGCTCCCGGCGTGCGCAGTTCCTCGATCGCGAGCCCGAGGTGCTCATCGTCGGCGGCGGCCACGCGGGCATGATGCTCGCCGCCCACCTCGGCAAGCTCGGCGTCGACACGCTCGTTATCGAACGGAACGAGCGGGCGGGCGACAACTGGCGCAAGCGCTACCACAACCTCGCGCTGCACACTCCTGTCGAGATGACACGTTTCCCCTACCTCTCATACCCCGACCACTTCCCCGAGTACATCCCGAAAGACAAGCTCGCGAACTGGCTGGAGAGCTACGCCGAGCAGATGGACCTGCAGTACTGGACCTCGACCGAGTTCCTCCAGGGCTCTTATGACGAGGAGGCAGGGATCTGGTCGGCCGAGGTGCGCCTCGCCGACGGGAGCCTTCGGACGCTCAAGCCGCGCGAGCTCGTGATGGCTACCGGCGGCAACGGCGGCTACCCGAATATCCCGGTGCTGCCCGGCATCGACGACTTCAAGGGCGAGCTCGTGCATTCGTCGAAGTTCCCCGGCGGCGAGCACTACAAGGGTAAGAAGGCCATCGTCCTCGGCGTCGGCACGAGTGCGCACGACATCGCGTACGACCTCTACCAGAATGACGTGGACGTCACGATGGTCCAGCGCAACCCGGTCTCGATCCTGAGCATCGAGTCGGCGAACGATGCCTACGGCGACTACTTCCGGGGCGTCCCGGACGTGCTCGTCGACATCCGGATCAACGCCGGCAAGAACCTGCCGCTCTTTCAGGGAGCGTTGCTCGACTATCAGCACAACGTCGTGGAGAAGCGAGACGGGGAGCTGCTGAAGCGTCTCGAGGCGGTCGGCATGAAGCTGGAGGACCGCAACGATCCCGAGCGGGTCTGGATGTACAAGTACTTCACACATGGTGGCGGGTACTACCTCAACGTCGGCACCTCCGACCTGATCGCCGACGGCAAGATCAAGGTGATCCAGTGGGACACGATCGACCGCTTCGTCGAGAACGGGGCGCTTCGCAAGGACGGCTCGGTGCTCGAGGCCGCTGTCGTGGTGGCCGCGACCGGTTACGAGCCGCGGCAAAGCGAGGTCGTGAAACTGTTCGGCGAGGAGTTGTCGGAGAAGATCGGCGCGGTCGCGCGTGGCTTCGACGCCGACGGCGAGTGGGCGAATGTCTGGAAGCGCACCCCGCAGCGCGGCCTCTGGTTCATCTTGGGTGGTATCGAGACCGAGCGCCAGAACACCTGGCAGGTCGCGCTCATGATCAAGTCCGACCTGCTCGGCATCGTGCCTGAGTGGGTCTACCGGACGCATCAGATCGGCCCCGAGGCGAGCACCGCGGTAGGTCACTAGCTGTAGTTCACGACCGCCGGGCCGAGGGCGACCGGCTCGACGACGCCAGGCATCATCTCTGCGTGCAGAGCCCGGTGGCCGCGTCGTCGGGGCCGGCTCGGCGCATAAGCTGCCCCGTCACCAGCTACCAAGCAAGCGCTTGACTAAGTGAGGGCACTGGAATATCTTGTGCATCAGCCGCCGAAGGAGCTCGTATGCCCCCAGGGTCCGACCTCGAACGCTATGACGCCGGGGTGCCCTCTAGCACTCGACCGATCATCGGCTATTTCGACTACTGACGCGCCGATGACTCCGACGCCGGACTGCGAGGAGATGCAGCAGATCATGACCGACATCGACGTCGAGGCGCTGGCCGGGCGCCTCGAGCAGCTGCAGACGCGAGTGAGCGAGCTCGAGGACGAGCGCGCCGTGCGCGAGGTGCTCGCGCTCTACGGCTTCCACGCCGACCTCGGACACGAGGAGGGCTACGGCGCGCTCTGGACGAGCGACGGGAACTACGACTGGGACGGTGCCGATCTTCACGGCACGGCCGAGCTCGTCGACCTGGTCAAGAACCCCGCGCTCGACCACAAGAAGCTGATCGAGAACCGCAGCCAGCACATCGCCGTCAATCCGCTGATCCGGATCGACGGCGACGAGGCCTGGATCGAGTGCTACTCGATCGTCATGGTCGGCACGCCGGATACCGGTTACGCCGTCTTCAGCGCCGGATACAACCACTTCGACCTCCGCCGCGTCGACGGGAAGTGGCTGATCAAGCGCCGCTATCGTCGCCACGTCGGCGGCCCGGTGTGGGGCGGAGAGGTCATCAATTCCTTCCAGGAGGCTCGTTGATGGGTGAAGCCGGGGCGTCGGCCCCCGACGTGGACGTAGTCGTCGTCGGCGCCGGCATCGGGGGGATCTACGCGGTCCATCGCCTCACCTCGGACGGCCTCCTGGTTCAGGGTTTCGAGGGGGCCCCCGGCGTGGGGGGCGTCTGGTACCACAACCGATATCCGGGCGCGCGGGTCGACGTCGAGAGCACCGTGTACTGCTACTTCGATGAGGAGATCTACCGCGAGTGGGAGTGGACCGAGCGCTACCCGAGTCAGCCGGAGCTCGAGGCGTATCTGAACTTCGCCGCAGACAAGTGGGATGTGAAGCGGCACTTTCGCTTCAGCACCTGGGTCACCGGCGCCACCTGGATCCCCGAGCACGACTGGTACGAGGTCACGACCGACGACGGCGGGCGCCTGACGACCCGCTTCATTGTGATGGCCACCGGGCAGCTCTCCGAGTCGCGGCCGCCGAGCTTCCCCGGCCTCGAGGACTATCAGGGCGAGTGGGTGCTGACCTCGCATTGGCCCGACCGGCCGGTCGCGCTCGAGGGTCGACGGATCGGAGTCGTCGGCACCGGCTCCTCCGGAGTGCAGGTCGTCACCGCAGTCGCGGAGGTCGCGGAAGAGGTCGTGGTCTTCCAGCGGACGGCGAACTACTCGGTGCCCGCGCACAATCGCCCGATCGACCCGACCGTGCTCGCTGCCTATCGCGCCGACGTGCCCGGTGCCCTTGCTCGACTGATGTCGCAGAAGGCCGGTATGGACATCGACATGCCGGAGTTCAGTGCGCTGGAGCTCGACGAGGCGGGACGGCAGGAGCAGCTGGAGCGGCGCTGGGCGCATGGCGGGCATGCCATGGGACTCGTGTTCACCGACCAGGGGCTGAGCCTCGATGCGAACTTCCACGTCGCCGAGTTCGTCCGGGACAAGATCCGCGGGACCGTCAAGGACCCGGAGGTCGCCGAACTGGTCATGCCGCATCGCTACCCGATCGGCAGCAGGCGACTCGTCGTCGACACGGGCTACTACGAGGCGCTGAACAAGGCGCACGTGCACGTCGTCGACGTGCGCGAGGACCCCATCGAGCGGATCACGCCGACGGGCCTGCGGACGCGCAATGGACAGGAGTTCGAGCTCGACCTGCTGATCTTCGCGCTCGGCTTCAACGCCTTCAACGGTGCCCTGGACAAGGCGCGCATCCGCAACGAGAGGGGCCAGGGCTACACCGACGGCTGGGCCCGCGGCCCGCGCACCTTCCTCGGTCTGATGACCACCGGATTCCCGAACATCTTCGTGATGACCGGGCCGGGCAGCCCCTCGGTGCTCGCGAACATGGTCCTCGGCAACATCTACCACAGCGACTTCATCGCCGATCTCATCGCCTTCATGCGCGAGCACGAATACACCCGCGTGGAGCCGACCCAGGACGCCCAGGATGCCTGGACCGCGCATGTCGCCGAGGTCGCGGCGCCGACGATCAGACGGACCGTGGAGAACTACATGGTCCACGTCAACGAGGACGACGGCAGCCGGATCTTCATCCCCTACGTCGGCGGTCTCGACCGCTACGTGGCGGCCTGCACGGCCGTCGCCGATGGCGGCTACGCCGAGCTCGACTTCCAGTGACCCGCCCATCCGTCCGCCTCGCATCCAAGGAGCCTCGAATGACCGTCGACGAGGTCACAACGCAGGACGCTGCGATCCGAGCCCTGCTCGGACGCGCGGCATGGGTCGGCGACGACGGCCCCCTCGACGACTACGAGCAGGTGTACGCGCCCAACGCCGAATGGCGGCTCGGAGACGACGTCCGCCATGGTCTCGCGGAGATCGTCGCCGGGGCACAACGCTCCCGCTCCGCCGGCGTGGCGGGCCCCGGCTCCGGGATCAGGCACCACGCGACGGTGCTGACGGTCGACATCGAGGGCGACCTGGCCAGGGCCCACTCCTACTTCCTCCTGGTCAACGGCACCGGCAGCGGCCTCGAGTTCCCGATGTTCGGCCGCTACGAGGACTCTCTCCAACGCTTCGCGGGCGGCTGGCTCATCACATCTCGGCAGGTCATCGCCGGCACCTGAACAGTCGGGCACTTACCCCGACACCCCTGATATCCAACGAAGGAGATCAAGCATGGAATTCGACCTCAGTGGCAAGATCGCCGTGATCACCGGCGCCAGCAGCGGCATGGGCTGGGCGATCGCACTCGCATACGCCGAACACGGCGCCGACCTCGTCGTCACTGCGCGTAGCAAGGCGAAGCTCGACGCGCTGGTGCAGGAGATCACCGCTCTCGGGCGACGGGCTTTCCCGGTGGTCGCCGACCTCCTCGAGCCGGCGCAGGCTGCCATCCCGGTGGAGGCCGCGATCAAGGAGTTCGGCCGGGTTGACATCCTCGTGAACAACGCCGGCGGCGCAAGCGTCTATGTGGAGGGCGGAACGGCGCCGCTGCTCACCACGACGCTGCAGTCCGCCGAGGAGCTCTTCCGGCTGAACACCTTCGCCCCGATGATCGCCGCGCAGGCCGCCGCCAAGGACATGATCAAGCGCGGCAGCGGGGTCATCATCAACGTGACCTCGGCCTCCGGCCACAACCCCGGGCCCGAGGTGCAGGCCTACGGCGGCGCCAAGGCGGCGCTGCACATGATGAGTGTCGCCTGGACGAAGGAGCTCGGTCCGCACGGCATCCGGGTGAACGAGATCATCCCCGGCGCGGTGGAGACGAACAATCTGGCGAATCGGATCGCGACTCCGGAGGGGCGCGCCATCATGGAGGGCATCAGCGCGCTCGGCCGTCTCGGCAGGCCGGACCACATCGCTGCGGCGGCGCTGTACCTCGCCTCGAACGAGGCCGACTGGGTCAGCGGGGCCGCGCTGCGTGTCAGCGGCGGCCTGTTCTGATCTGACGGCACGGTCTGCGATGACCGATCGTGGCCCTGCCCTGACCCGGCAGACGGTGATCGTGCTCGGCGCGAGCCGCGGCATCGGCAGAGCGGTCGCGCTGACCCTCGCGGCAGCAGGTGCGACCGTCGTCGCCGTCGCCCGCTCGAACGGCGACATCCGCTTCGGCGGCACCGTCGAGAGCACGGTCTCGGAGATCCTCGCAGCGGGCGGCTCCGCCTCGGGCTTGAACTGCGACCTATCCGAGGAGACGCAGATCGATGGCCTCCTCGACGAGGTGCTCGCTGCGCATGCAGGCCTGGACGCGATCGTCAACTGCGCCGCGCGGCTCACAAGCGCCCCGCTCGCCGATCTGAGCGCCGATGACTGGGATGAGAGCTTCCGCGTGAACGCCCGTGGCCCCTTCCTGCTCACGAAGGCGGCCATGCGTGTCATGGCGGAGCACGGCGGAGGGCACATCGTGCACTTGACCGGCAGCGGCGCACACGTCGCGAGCCATGCGCGGATCGCGACAGGCGCTTCGAAGGCGGCGCTCGAGCGGCTCGTGATCGGTGCTGCCCTCGAATCCGACGAGAGCGTGGGGGTGAGCCTCTTCGACCCCGCGGGGCTGGTGAAGACGGAGCGGGCTGCGATCCTGCGTCCGGATCTCGACTGGACGGGTGTCCCGGGACCGTCGGAGATCGCCCGAGCGGTGCTGAGCCTGCTGCGGCGGGACCCGGCAGCGGCGAACGGGCAGCGGTTCGTCTTCGATCCGTCTCGCCCAGACCTGATCCGGACCGAGCCGGATCGATGAGAAACAGGGAGGAAGCGAATGGGTCAGTGGAATCGAGTGGCCTGGGATGCTGAACGACTCATCGCCAGGGCGGAGATCGAGGATCTGCTGCTCAGATGGAACGAGGTCATCAGTGATCGGATCTGGGACCAGTACGAGGAGCTGTTCGCACCGGACAATTCGATCGACTTCTCATCGATCGGCTCGCAGGGCACCGATGCGGCAAGCCATCGCGACTTCCTGCGGGACATCGCGTCGGGGTTCACAAGCACCGAGCACCACCTGCTGGGCAGTCCGGTCTTCCTGGAACTCGAACGGGACACCGCCCGGACGAGCACCCACTGTCTGACCATCGCGCGAATGGCTGGCGGCGCGCTGTTCGTGGTCGGGGTGATCTATCACGACTGGCTGGTGCGCACTGAAGACGGCTGGCGGATCAAGCGGAAGGAGTGCCAGCGGGTGTTCACCGAGCCCGACAGCGATATCTGAGCTGGGTCCTAGCGGGTCGCGGCGCGGAAGGCTGCCACGAGCCGGTGCAGCCGGTCCTCGACGGCATGCGGCTCGAGGGTCATCAGCAGATCGCTGCGGAAGTCGGTGACCCCGGCCGCGATGAGCGGCGGCAGGCGGTCGATCGTGCGCTCGACGTCCAGTCCTCCGTCGGCTTCGCGCACCGCGGGCAGATGGGCGACGACCGCCAGATCGTCGGGGTCTCGTCCTAGCTTCTCGAGCTCCGACTTCATCCGCGGGATCGAAGCGACGAGATCGGCGGCATCCGGCCCCCACGGGATCCAGCCGCTCCCGAAGCGAGCGAGCCGTCGGACGGTGGTGGCACGGATCGTGCCGCTCACCCAGACCGGCACGCCCCCCGGCTGCAGCGGTTTCGGCATCATGTGGATCGCCTCGAAGCGGAGCAGCGGCGAGTCGTAGCTCGCACGGCGCTCCCGCCAGAGCAACTGCGCCACCTCCAGGCTGTGGTCGACCAAGCGGCCACGGCCCTCGAACTCGAGGCCGGCGGCCTCGTACTCCTCGCGCTGCCAGCCGACGCCGACGCCGAGGTCGAGGCGTCCACCGGAGAGCACATCGAGGGTCGCGGCGGTCTTCGCGAACACGACCGGGCGTCGCAGTGCAGCGAGGACGATGTTCGTCGCCAGGCGCACGTGAGAGGTCATCCCCGCGAGCACGGACAGCGTCGTGATCGGCTCGAGCCAATGCCCGTCCGGACCCGATGGCTGACTCCCCCCTGCCAGACCACCCAGTTCTGGGCGGGAGTACTCCTCCAGCCGCTCGCCGTAGACGACGTGATCGGAGACCGCGACGCGGTCGATGCCTGCCTCGTCCGCGAGTCTCGCGGCGTCGAACAGCGGCTGCCACCCACCCGGGTCGTCCGCGGCGAAGGATTTCAGTGCCATCGAGAGCTGGATCGCGGGTCGCGACATCGGTGACCTCCTTGTCGAGCGCGGCGAGATCGGGTGATGCCCTTGCGCCGCACCATGCTTCGATATAGTCTCCCATCGCAGCAAGCAAGCGCTTGATTTATATGTCGAATAACTGATTCTCGAGAGGCCGCTGTTCAACGAGGAACCCGGTGGTCAGCACAGCGCCGGACGAGCCGGAAGTTCTGAGAGCAAGTGTGGAAGCAATGAATCGACCTGGTGGATCGGCGCCGGATGCGGCGGAGTTGCTCGAGGCAGCACGCGGGCTTCGAGGTCTGATCTCCGAAAAGGCGGTCGAGGGCATGGCTCGGGGCCAGCTCGCAGATGAGGTCGTCGAGGCCTTCATCGCATCCGGGCTGCCATGGGCGCTCGTTCCGAGAGAGTGGGGCGGCTCCGGTGTTACCGACGTCGTCGCGATGATCGACATCCTTGACGAGATCGCCTACGCCGACGGGTCCGCGGGCTGGGTGATGATGGCCGCGACCTTCGGCGCGGCGAATGTGAGCGCGTTGCTCGAGCCCGAGGCCGCGGAGGCGATGGTCGGCGCCGAACGCCGGGGCATCATGGTCGGAGCCGCGGCGCCGAGCGGTCGCGCCGTGAAGGTCGATGGCGGGTTCTCGGTCTCGGGCCGTTGGCAGTTCGGCAGCGGGGCGAACATGGCGACCACGATGGCCGCCGGCTGCCACGTATTCGACGCCGACGGCGAGCAGGAGCTCATCGCGGGTGAGCCGCGCTGGATCCTCGCCCTGGTGCCGAAGGATCAGGTCGAGATGCTCGGCAACTGGGATGTCAGCGGGCTGCAGGCCACCGCGAGCTGGGACTACGAGGTGCACGACGCCTTCGTCCCCGCCTCGAACGTGATCGAGCTGCCGACTCCGGTGATCCGGCGAACCGACTCGATCGTCAGCATCGGGTTCCTCGCCGGGGTCTACGCCCAGCACGTCTCCGTGGCGCTCGGGATCGTCCGCCGCGCCTTCGCGGAGATCGCGAAGATCGCGTCGACGAAGACCCGGGGGGGCTACGACGGACCGATCGGGAGATCGCCGGTGTTCCTCTACGAGTTCGCGCAGAAGGAGGCGGAGTACCAGGCGATGCGGACCTACATCCGCGACTCCTTCGCGGGCGCTCAGCGTCGAGCAGGCCCGGATGGTCCGACACCGGCCGACTTCGGGCGACTCCAGGCCGCGTGCTCCTGGATGACGCAGCTCTCGCTCGATCTCGTGCGATGGTGCGACTCCTGGGCCGGGTCCTCCGCGGTCCGGCTGCCGAGCGCCCTGAGCAGGTGCCTCAACGACATCGCCGTGATGGCGAACCACCTCTACGTCGATCGCATGAACGTCGTGAACGGCGCCGGGGCGATCCTGGACAGCTGGATCGAGGAGTGATACGGGCCCCGAGCATCTGAGCATCGAGGGCGCGGAAGGATGACATGGGCGACAACGGTACTGCGAAGACGGCGGAGCAGTTGCTGGATGAGCTCGCGATCAGCGGGCTCCTGGCCCGCCTCGCGCAACTTGCTGACCGAGGCGATCTCGACGAGTACATCTCGCACTTCACCGAGAACGCCACCTGGGAGCTCGCCAACGCCTACGGCCTACCACTGGAGGAGCAGATCCGTCGGGGACACCCGGATATCCTCGCAGGCGTCAGGGAGCGTCGTGAGGCGGGCGTGCAAGGCCCTGGAACGGCGACGAAGCACGACATCTCCTCGGTCGTCGTCACCGTCGACGGTGACCGGGCCGGTGCCAGCACCTACTTCCGCTACTACGAGCACACGGATCGCTCGCCGGTACTGACCGCCATCGGTCGGTATGAGGACGAGTTCGTTCGCTCGCCGCAGGGCTGGCTGCTCGCCCGGCGAGTGATCCATCGCGACTGAGCGGCTGCGCACGCTCGGCGCTTCCCCACGCAGCCAATACCCCCGTACAGGCAATGAAACAGAAAAGAGTGAGCATGTCCACCTTCAAGCACATCGTCACGGCGGGGACCCTGCTCCTCGTCGCCGCCGCTCTCGCTGCCTGCAGCCCCAGCGGCCCCGCAGACCAAACGCCCACGACCGCGCCATCGAGCTCCGCGCCCGGGGGGAACGCCGAGGCCAAGGCAGCCGCCGCGGCGACCGTCGCCGAGTACAACAAGGCGCCCACCGCCCGGACGCTCGAACCCCTGTCCACGAAGCCCCCGACCGGCAAGCGCGTCATCACCATCAGCTGTCCGCTCCCGGTCTGCGCCACGGTCTCGGGAAATGTCACGCAAGCCGTGGAGGCGCTCGGTTGGGAGCACCAGATCCTGGTCGCGGAGTTCGACCCTGAGTCCTATGCGAGCGCCTTCGACACGGCGGTGCAGCTCGCCCCCGACTACGTCGAGTTCATCTCGACCCAGCCGGTAGACGTCGTCTCGACCCAACTGGCGGCGCTGAAGGCGGCGGGCATCCCCGTGGTGATCACGTCGCCCGGCCTCGACACCCAGATCGGCGGTGACTCGCCGCTCGTCGGCGCCGTCGACTCGAAGGATGTCGTGGATCTGTATGCGGGCCTGCAGGCCGCCGTCGTCATCGCCGACGCGGACGACCTCCAGGGCACGGTGACGTACATGCTCGACCCGAGCTCGCCCTCCTACGTCGTGGCGAAGGACGTCTTCACCGCCGCAGTCGCGGCCGCCGGCGGCACGGTGAACACCCTCGAGTTCGCCCAGGCCGATGTCGGGACGACATTGCCGGGCCAGGTCGTGAGCTATCTTCAGCGGAATCCGAACACCGAGTACCTCGTGGCTCCGCTCGACTCGCACTTCCTCGGGGTCGTGGAGGCGATCCAGGCCGCGCAGCTCGACCTGCCGAAGCTGATCGGTGCGTACCCGGACGTCGAGAGCTCGAACCGCTTGCGGACCGGCACCGAGTTCGCGGTGATCGTTCCGGACGTCTTCGGTGCGAAGTGGGACGCGGTCGACATCTTCGCCCGGCTGAGCGTCGGCGATCCGATCCCCGACAACACGCCTGTCGGCAACGCGATGATCGCCACCAAGGACACCGTCGACCTGATCCCGACCGGACTCTTCCAGGGCGCGCCGGGAGCCTATCTCAAGGCGTGGCACGTCGAGTAGCTCGGCTGGCCCGGGCGGGCCTGGCTGCCGCATCCGGCCGGGCCCCCCGCGGCTCCATGCTGTGACGGTGCCGACCGCGGCTCCTGGCCGAGCCGCACGGTCGCCGCATCGGTGAGGAGTCCTCGGATGCCGAGGGATCGGCCCGGACTCCGTCGAGTTCTGAGACCCACGAATCAGGCGGCCGTGTAGCCGCCGTCGACGGGCACGACGACGCCCGTGATCGTCCCGGCGGCCGGCGACAGCAGGAATGCGATCGTCGCCGCGATCTCCTCGGGCGTCGAGGAGCGGCCGATCGGGTGGCTGTGCCGGATGCCGTCGAGCAGGCCGTCGCGGACCTCGCCGGCCGGCGGCAGGAAGTCGTCCATGAAGGCCGTCTCGATGTGACCGGGCGCGACCGCGTTGACGCGCACGCCGTGGTCGGCGAGCTCGATCGCGGCGATCCGGGTGATCTGGTGGACGGCTCCCTTCGTCGCGCCGTAGAGGAGCTGGTTCGGCATGCCGATCAGGCCCGACATCGAGCCGGTGTTGACGATCGCGCCCTTCGATGCGACGAGCGCGTCCTGCGCGGCCTTGATGTGCACGAACGGACCACGCGCATTCGTGCGCATGACCGCGTCCCAGAGCTCGACGGATGTCTCGGCGATCGGAGTCAGGTTGAACCGCGCGGCGTTGTTGACGAGCCCGGTCAGGGCGCCGAAGCGCTCGAGCGCGACCCGCACGGCCTCCTCCGCGGTCGCCTCCTCGGCGACGTCGCCGACGACGACCGCGACGTCGTCGCTCGCGAGCTCGCGCACCCGGGGGTCGATGTCCTCCGCGACGACCTTGCCGCCCGCGGCGACGAGCGCTCGGACGACGGCCGAGCCGACGCCGCCGGCCGCGCCCGTGACGATCGTGACCGACTGCTGACCCACTCGCGCCTCCTCGCACATGGCCCGGGTCCGGGCCGCCCCTACTCTGTCATACAACGCGCGCGACGAAGGGGCTGGCATGATGTCGGAGATCGTCGGGATCGTGCTCGTGCCGCTGCTCGCCGTCCTCGCCCCACTGCTCGCGCGGCTCGTCGAGCGCTGGCTCGTCCTGCCGGTCATCGTCCTCGAGATCGTGCTCGGCATCCTGGTCGGCCCGAGCGGACTCGGCTGGGTGCAATCGAGCGCGTTCGTCTCCGGCCTCGCCGACATCGGGCTCGCGATGCTCTTCTTCGTCGCGGGCACGGAGATCGACTTCCGCGGCATCGCGGGTCGGCCGCTGCGACGCTCCCTGATCGCCTGGGCGATCTCGTTCTGCCTCGCACTCGGCATCGGGCTGCTGCAGCTCTCGGGCTGGGAGGCGGCGATCGTCATCGCGGTCGCGCTCAGCTCGACGGCGCTCGGCGCGGTGCTCCCGATCCTGCGCGACGCGGGACTCGTCGCCACCCCGTTCGGGACGGCGGTGAGCGCGCTCGGCGCGGTCGGCGAGTTCGGTCCGCTCATCGCGATCTCGCTCTTCCTCGGGACCCGCGATCTCGGCACCTCGAGCATCGTCCTGTTCGCGTTCGTCGTCATCGCGGTCGCCCTCATCTGGGGATCCACCCGGATGCGGCACGGCGGTGTCCACCGCCTCGTCGCGGCGACGCTCGACACGACCGGGCAGTTCGCGGTCCGGCTCATCCTGTTGATCCTCTCGGCGCTCGTCGTGCTGTCCCTGGTGCTCGGGCTCGACATGCTGCTCGGCGCGTTCTGCGCTGGCGTGCTCTGGCGGATCGTCATCGCGCGGGCGCCGGCGAAGGACCGCGAGCTCGTCTCGTCGAAGATCGACGGCCTCGCGTTCGGCTTCCTCATCCCCATCTTCTTCATCGACACGGGTGTCGGCTTCCAGCTCAGCGCCCTCACCGAGCAGCCGTGGCTCTTCGGCCTCGCCCTCGCGTTGTTCGTGGCGCTCTTCATCGTCCGGGGGCTGCCCGCGCAGCTCGCGGCACCGCGCGACGCCTCCCGTGCCGAACGGTGGCGCATCGCCCTCTATGCGGCGACGGGCCTGCCGCTCATCGTCGCCGTGACCGCGATCGGCCAGGACGCGGGGGTGCTCTCGGCCGGTGTCGCGGCGGCACTCGTCGCTGCGGGCATGCTCTCGGTCCTCGTCTTCCCGCTCCTCGCGGCAGTCGGCCGTCCCCGGACGGTTCGAGCCGCCGATCTCGAGGAGAGCGTCATCGTCGTCGATGAGAGCGCAGAACGCGAGCACGGGGCGACAGGAGAGCCCGGCAGATGAGCGATGACATCATGGGCCAGGGATGGTCGGGGCGGCCTGACCCGGGCCTGCGCTATACTCGACAGGTTGGTTTTTCAGCCGGCACGCGCCTGTAGCTCAACGGATAGAGTATCTGACTACGGATCAGACGGTTGGGGGTTCGAATCCCTCCAGGCGCACCCTCCTGAATCCCTGATACTCCAGGCATCTCCCGCCCTCATTGAGAGGGACGCGATGATCGCGGTCAGCCATTCGCTCAGCCATCTGGCAAAAACCAGTCGGATTCGTCACTGGGCGTGTCGAGAGAACGAACTCTCCAACCCGACCCACCCTGGGTTCGCCCGACGCCAGGAGAGGCGTCGAGTGACAGGCAGGAACACCTGGCCTGTGCCACCCGCCTCCACCAGGTACCAACTCATGGCCACCGTCTCAAACCTCTTGACCATCCGCGAAGCTCAGATCCGCTTGGGGGTCTCTCGCTCGACTATCTACCGGCTGCTGGAGGTCGGTGAGCTCCACCGCCTCTACATCCGCACCAGCCCGCGTATCACTCAGGACTCGCTGGAGTCGTTCCTCGCTCGGCAGGAGCATCTTGGCGACCGCGGGAAGGTGGTCATCGGATGGTGAACAGCAAGGTCCCGATCCGGGGCACGATCTTTCCGATTAAGCGCAACGGCAAGCTCACCGGTAAGTGGGCCTGGGAGTACCAGGTCCCGGGCGATGCAGAGCGAACCCGGACTCGGCGGAGCTTCCCCAGTCGTAAGGATGCCGAGCGTGCCCGCCACGAGGCCGCGGTGCGCGAGATGGTCACGGCTAGCGCGCCGCAGCGCTCGCAGACCATCAAGCAGTACTGCGAGTGGTGGCTCGACTATCACCGGGAAGGTCGGGTGAAGCAGAGCACGCTCGGTGATTACATCTACCGGCTCCGCCACTGGGTCTACCCGAAATTCGGTTCCCTGCCGCTTGGCAGTGTCACCGAGCGGATGGTCAGCGAATGGATGGCCACGATGCGTCAAGGAGGTTTGGCCGTGAGTACGGTCAACGGCGCGCGCCGCGTGTTCCTGATGGTCATGGATCACGCGCAAAAGTCCGGTGCCATCGGACTCAACCCTGTCGGCCTCGTGCCGCCTCTTCGTGCTGCATACGACGAACACACTCAGAAGCGAGAGCCGTGGTCCCGGGAGGAAGCGGGCCGCGCGATTCGGGCGATGGAGTCCGAACCCATCGAGCTCGTCGTGTTGCTTGGCCTTGCCCTGGGCCTTCGCCGCGGAGAAGCTCTTGGGCTCAGGTGGAGCGATGTGAGTTTGACGAATGGAACACTGCGCGTCTCCCAGACCTACCGTCGGGTCGCGCTCTACGAGGGTGAGCGGCGGCGAAGCGTTGGGCAGTTCGACAGTCCCAAGACGGCTGCGAGTGACCGGACGCTCCCGATCCAGGCCGTTCTTCGACCGGCATTCGAGCGCCAGCTGCGACGTCAGGCTGAAGCTCGGTTGGCCGCAGGGGACCGCTGGGTGGACCATGACCTAGTTATCACCAACACAGTCGGCGGGCCCTTGGACCCCTCGGCCGTTGCACGGTCGTTCAAGGCCGCTCTCGTTCGTCATGGGATCCGCGTTATCCGACTACACGATCTGCGACACAGCGCCGCAACGATCGCGCTCGAAGCCGGAGAACCGATCGACGAGGTCAGTCAGGCTCTGGGACACACCGATGTCCGGATGACCAAGTCGATCTACGCCTCCAAGGTGCCGAGCTACAACGCCCAATTTGGCGCAGCCTTGAGCGATGCTCTCCTCGCGACGGCGGACGCACCGGCATTGGCAGAGGAGGACGACATAGACCGCGAATGGCGGGAGCTCACGGCGGCGACGGTTGTCGCGGCGTAGGGGAGGGGGGTGGGGGCGACAAAAATGCCACAACCCACTCCGCTCTCCTCATTCGGTTGACCTAACAAAACGCCGGTAGGCTCGCCGTCACGCTCACGAGTTGCGGCGCGAAGTACTTGGCTGAGCCGCACAGCCTCCCGATCCGTCGACCGGGTGCTCCAGGAGAAGAACGGGCGTCAGGAACCCCTGGCGCAAGGACGATGAATCGGAGCGCCCATGCGCTACACACGCCGAGACATTGATCGCCTCCTGGCGCACTCGCACCCGGCGCGAGTCGGGTCGTCCTGCCGACGTGCGAGTCGTGCGGTCGCGCCGTCCGCATGCCGCACAAGACGCCGAGCGGCGGGCGTCGCTGCTCCCGCTGCGAGCGGAACGCCAGATCCGTCGCATGCGCGACCTGCGACCGGGTGAGGCCGGTGCAGCGCACCATCGATGGGAAGCGATACTGCCGTGAATGCTGGCGTGCTGATCCGCGTTCCTTCGACCACTGCTCACGGTGCGGTCAGCGCGCGACCATCGTTGTCCGTCGTCCCGAGCTCGTCTGCCTGGCCTGCTACACCGCTCCGATCAAAACCTGCGGGCTCTGCGGAGAACCCGGCCGGGTTGCATCCCACCTCGATGGACGGCGCGTCTGTGCCCGCTGCTACTACGCAATGCGTACCCCGCAGCCCTGCCCTGAATGCGGTCGCAAGGTGTTCCTCACCGGGTTCATGAACGCCCAGAAGGTCTGCGCAGACTGCGCCGGCGCGCCGATCACGATGGCGTGCCCCGGCTGCGGCTCGATCGAAGAAGTGCGCAAACACCGCCTCTGCGCCGAGTGTCGGCGGCCGATCACCATCCAGCGGCTTCTCTGCGACGAGACAGACGACATTCGCCCTGAACTTCAGCCTCTTGCGGATTACCTGCTCACGCACCATGGCAAAGCAAATTCTCTGGAGCGATGGCATCACAAGAGCAAGTGCGCCGCCGTGCTCCGCGAACTTGCCGAGGGAACCCTGCCTCTCGCCGCCGATGCGATCATCACCAGAGCCCAGTCGGGGCAGTCCGTGGCATTCCTCCTCTCGCTGCTGGTTCGCTCCGGCGTACTGCCGGAGCTTGACGTCGAGGCCGCGCGCTTCGACCACTGGCTCGAGAAATGGTTATCAGAGGTCGGGCACGCCGAAGACCGGCTTGTCCTGCGCCGGTACTGCACCTGGGAGTTGCTCCGTTCGACGCGCACATTCCGGGCGGTGTCTCGCGGCCCATCGAACCCTGCGGCTGGGTTCCAGCGGCAACGCGCAGCGCTCAAACACTGCGCCGCGCTCCTGCACGAGATCAGATCGCAACACGAGACGCTCGCCACCTTCCCCCAGCGTCGCCTCGACGCGTTTCTCACGGACTCTCCAAGCCAGCGAGACGCGTTGGCACCCTTCACCCGCTGGCTGCGACGCCACCATCTGAGCACCCTCCGCGTCGAGTTCCGGCCGAGTCGCCTCGAGGGCCGGCACTACGAGTCCGACCACCGATGGCAGATGGCCCGCCGATTCCTCACGGACACGGACATGGACTCCAAGACCCGGGCTGCGGGCCTGCTCGTGCTCCTCTACGGCATCCAGCTCACCCGCATCATCACCCTCACCCGCGATCAGGTCGACGCGACATCCCAGCCCGTGAAGCTCACTATCGGGGCGGAACCGATCGAGCTCCCCAAGGTTCTCGGAGACGCGATCATCGACCTCGTCGACGCGTCGATGCGCCATCCCGAAGGATGGCTATTCCCCGGCAGAAACCCGGGACTCCACCTCACCCCGGGGCCGATCAGTCGCCGCCTCCGCGCCGAAGGGCTCCGCTCCGGAAGCGCACGGACAACCGCCCTCATCGAACTCACCCGGCAGATGCACCCGCGGATCGTGTCCGACTTGCTCGGCATAACACCGGCGTCGGCCGCCGCGTGGTCGCGCCTCGCCAGTGGGGACTGGTCCGACTACCCAAAGATCCGCTCGGCGTCCGATTGATAACGAAGCTCAGCCCAGCAGCGCCTTCGCCGCGTCGGCGAGCGTCCCGGTGGTGGGCTGGTAGTAGGCCCATTTCCCGCGCTGCTCGCGGGTGACCAGGCCCGCCTCGACGAGCAGCTTCATGTGGTGGGAGACCGTCGGCTGCGACAGGCCCACTGGGTCGGTGAGGTCGCAGACGCACATCTCGCCGGCACTGCTGCCGACGATCATGGAGAGCAGCTTCACCCGCGTCGGGTCGCCGAGCGCTTTGAAGACCTTCGCGAGGCCGTGAGCCGTGCCGTCGTCCATCGCCTGGCCGGGGGCGCAGCAGGAGCCTGCGCTGGTGTCGATAGTGACGGGCAGTGCGTTCATGGCTCCATTCTGCCCGACGTATTGACATCTGTCGATATGAGCCTCAAGATCGTTCCTGTCTCACATCGAAGAACGTCAATGCATGGAGGTCGCAGTGAATCCCGTCGTCGTCATCGGGGCCGGTCCGCAGGGACTGGCCGCCGCAGCCCACCTGATCGAGCGCGGGCTCGACCCAATCGTCCTGGAGTCCGGCGACGCCACCGCCTCGGCCGTGGCCGAGTGGGGCCACGTGCGCCTGTTCTCGCCGTGGACCGAGCTCACTGATGCTGCCTCGCGACACCTACTGGAGCCGACCGGATGGTCGGCCCCGACGCAGGGCTACCCGACCGGCGCGCAGTGGATCGAGCAGTACCTCGCACCCCTCGCAGAGGCCCTCGGCGACCGCGTGCGCTACGGAGCGCGGGTCGTCGGCGTAGGCCGCAAGGGCCGCGACCTCTCCGTCGACGACGGCCGCGCCGAGCAGCCCTTCGTCGTCCACGTCGAGCGCGCGGACGGCACCGAGGAGCGGATCGAAGCGAGTGCCGTGATCGACGCCTCGGGCACCTGGCGCACACCGAGCCCCGCCGGAGCTGACGGGCTCCCTGCCCTCGGCGAGAGCGCAGCGACAGACGCAGGCCTCCTGGAGCACCGCATGCCCGCGATCGAGGACGCCAGTGCCCTGGCTGGCCAGCACGTCGTGGTCGTTGGCAACGGCCATTCCGCCGCGACCACGATCGGGATCCTGTCGCGGGTGGCCAAGCGCGAGCCGGGGACGCGGATCACCTGGGTGCTGCGCCGCGGCACGGTCGGCAACACCTTCGGCGGCGGCAGCGCCGACGAACTGCCGCAGCGCGGAGCGCTGGGCCAGCGCGCGAAGAAGGCCGTCGAGGACGGCCTCGTGGACCTCGTGACCGGGTTCCGCACCGAGCAGGTCGTCCTCGCCGCCGGCGAGGCGGTGCTGGTGGCAGAGGACGGCCGCCGGCTCGCGCCTGCCGCTCGGGTCTTCGTCGCCACCGGCTTCCGTCCCGACCCGTCCTTCCTCTCTGAGATCCGTCTCGACCTCGACATGCGCCTGCAGGCCCCGTCGAAGATCGCTGCGGAGGTCGACCCGAACGTGCACTCCTGCGGCTCCGTCCGGGCCACCGGCGCGGCCGACCTCGAGCAGCCCGAGCCGGGGTTCTACATCGTGGGAGCGAAGTCCTACGGCCGTGCGCCGACGTTCCTCGCCCTGACCGGGTTCGAGCAGGTGCGCAGCGTCGTCGCCGCGATCGCCGGGGACCGCGAGGCCGCGGAACGGGTGGACCTCGTTCTGCCCGACACGGGCGTGTGCGGCGGCTCGGGGCTCTTCGATGCGCCGGACGAGTCCGCCAGCGCGGGATCGTGCTGCGCGCCGGCCCCGCAGCTCATCCAACTCGGCGTGGGTTCGGCATCGTAGGTTCACTACCCTTGGTTCAGGTCAGTGCTGGCTGTATAGTTCAGTGCATGCTGACCATTGCTTCTCGCCTCGACGTCATGAACCGGCTCGGCCGGGCCATGGCGGACCCGACGCGCTCCCGGATCCTGATGACCTTGCTCGTTGGCCCGAGCTACCCGGCCGTGCTCTCTCGCGAGCTGGAGCTGACGCGCTCGAACGTGTCGAACCACCTGACCTGCCTACGCGACTGCGGGATCGTGGTCGCCGAGCCCGAGGGTCGGCAGACCCGCTACGAGATCGCGGACCCGCACCTGGCGGCGGCGCTGACGGCGCTGGTGGACGTGACCCTCGCGGTCGATGAGCACGCGCCGTGCGTCGACGCCGAGTGCACGGTGCCGGGCTGCTGCGCGACGAGGGTGGGCGAGTGAGCGCGGCGTGTGGCTGCGAGCACGAGCCGGAGAGCATGGTGGGCGAGGAGTCCGAGGAGGCGGAGCGCCCCTGGTGGCGGGACCGCGGGATCATGGTCCCGGTCTTCTCCGGCGTGGCCTTCCTGATCGGCCTCGTCCTGGAGTGGTCCGGGCTCGAGTTCCCGGCGCTGGTGGCGTTCTGGATCGGCCTGTTACTAGGCGCGTCGACGTTCACCCCCGGCGCGATCCGCAAGCTGTTCCAGGGCAAGCTCGGTATCGGCCTGCTGATGACCATCAGCGCGGTCGGCGCAGTGATCCTCGGCTACGTCGAGGAGGCCGCCGCGCTGGCGTTCCTCTACTCGATCGCCGAGGCCCTGGAGGACAAGGCGATGGACCGGGCCCGTGGCGGGCTGCGGGCGCTGCTCAAGCTCGTCCCGGAGACCGCGACGATCCGCCAGGACGGGGCCTCGGTCGAGGTCGCGGCCAAGGATCTCGCCGTGGGCCAGGTCATGCTGGTGCGTCCGGGTGAGCGGATCGCGACCGACGGGATCGTCCGTACGGGGCGCTCCAGCCTGGATACGTCGGCGATCACCGGGGAGTCGATCCCGGTCGAGGTCGAGCCCGGCGACGCGGTGTCGGCCGGGGCGATCAACACCGCCGGTGCGCTGGAGGTCGAGACGACCGCGGCGGGCACCGACAACTCGCTGACCACGATCGTGGAGCTGGTCGAGCAGGCGCAGGCGGAGAAGGGGGACCGCGCCCGCCTCGCGGACCGCATCGCCCGCCCGCTCGTGCCCGGCGTGCTGATCCTCGCCGTCCTGGTGGCGGTCATCGGGTCGCTGTTCGGCGACCCGGAGCTGTGGGTCACCCGCGCCCTCGTGGTCCTCGTCGCGGCGTCGCCGTGCGCGCTGGCGATCTCCGTGCCCCTGACGGTGGTCGCCGCGATCGGGGCGGCGAGCAAGTTCGGCGTGATCATCAAGTCCGGTGCGGTGTTCGAGCGGTTCGGCGTGATCCGTCACGTCGCCGTCGACAAGACCGGCACCCTGACCCGCAACGAGCCCGCCGTCACCGCGGTGCTCACTGCCGACGGCGTCACTGAGTCGCAGGCTCTGGCCTGGGCGGCCGCGCTGGAAAAGCACAGCACCCACCCGCTCGCTGCGGCGATCACCGCCGCTGCGCCGGGTGCGCCCGCGGCGGAGGCCGTGACGGAGCAGGCCGGTCACGGCATCGAGGGCACCCTCGACGGCGCGCGGATCACGGTCGGCAGCCCGCGCTGGCTCGACGCCGGCCCGCTCAAGGACCGGGTCGCGGGCCTGGAGGAGCAGGGCATGACCGTCGTGATCGTGCACCGCGACAGCGCCGCGGTCGCCGCGATCGGCGTCCGCGACGAGCTGCGCCCCGAAGTCCCCGAGGTCGTCCGTACGCTCGCCGCCCAGAGCATCGGGACGACCATGCTCACCGGCGACAACGCCCGCACCGCCCGCGCCCTGGCCGCGCAGGCCGGGATCGAGGACGTGCGCGCCGAGCTGCGCCCGGAGGACAAGGCCTCAGCGATCGCCAAGCTCGGCGAGAAGCACGGGTCGGTCGCGATGATCGGCGACGGCATCAACGACGCCCCCGCCCTCGCCGCGGCGGACATCGGGATCGCGATGGGCACGACCGGTTCCGATGCCGCGATCGAGTCCGCCGACGTCGCCTTCACCGGCCACGACCTGCGCCTGCTCCCGCGCGCGTTCGACCACGCCCGCCGGGGACGGCACATCATCAACCAGAACATCATCCTGTCGCTGCTGATCATCACCGTCCTGCTGCCGCTGGCCCTGTTCGGCGTCCTAGGCCTCGCGGCCGTGGTGCTCGTGCACGAGATCGCCGAGGTGATCGTGATCCTCAACGGGCTGCGCGCCGCGCGCACCAGGAAGTCGATCGCGTGACCGCGCAGGGCACCGTCGTCGCCGAAGGGACGAGCCCGCCCTCCCCGAAAGGTCGGAGGGCACTCGGCGTCGCCCTCGCGGTCGCCGTGCTCGCCGTGGCCCTCGATCAGGGGTCGAAGGCCCTCGCTGTGGCGCAGTTGACTTCTGGCGAGCGGGTTCCGCTGGTCGGCGACCTGTTCGGCCTGTCCCTGGTCTACAACCCCGGAGCCGCGTTCTCGCTCGGCTCCGGGTCCACCTGGATCTTCACCCTCGTCGGCCTCCTCGCCGCCATCGCGGTAGTTGTGTTCGCTGTGCGGCTGCGTGGCGCGCGGTGGGGTGCCGCGTTGGGCCTGGTCCTCGGCGGCGCGGTCGGCAACCTCGTCGACCGGCTCCTGAACCCGCCCTCCTTCGGACAGGGGCAGGTCACGGACTTCCTCGCCTACGGCGACCTGTTCGTCGGGAACGTCGCCGATGTCTTCGTCGTCGCCGGTGTCGGCCTGGTCTGCCTGAACCTTCTCCCGCCAGGCCCGGACCGGGCGTCGAACGACGCGCGATTCGAGGATGCCGCATGAAGGTCGAGTTGCTGCACATTGTCGGTTGCCCGAACACGGACGTGGCCGAAGCCAACGCGCGCGCAGCACTGGACGCTCTTGGATTCAGGGCCGTGCCTGTCGAGCTGGTCACGATCCGGACCGAGGCCGAGGCGGTAAGCACCCGGTTCGGAGGCTCGCCCACGATCCTCGTCGACGGCGTCGACCTGTTCCCGACAGCACCGGTCCGCTCGCTCGCGTGCCGCGTCTATGCGACGAGGAACGGGTTCGCCGGAGCGCCTACGCAGGAGCAGATCGAAGCAGCGCTGCGAGGCGCGTCCCGGTAGAGCAAGAACGGGCTGTAGCGCGATCGATGGCGCACGCCTCACGGCACATCGGTGTTCGCCGCAGGGACCAGGAAACCCGGAAACACAGCGGAGAGGCAGGGCCATTGGCCGCTGCCCCTCCCGTGCTCGCAGTCCCTCAGACGAGCAGTTCCGCCAGCAGCGTTTCGACGCGACCTTTGATCTCGTCCCGGATCGGGCGCACGGCATCGATGCCCTGTCCGGCCGGGTCGTCGAGCTTCCAGTCCTCGTAGCGCTTGCCGGGGAAGAACGGGCACGCGTCGCCGCAGCCCATGGTGATCACCACGTCGGAGTCCTGCACCGCTTCGGTGGTGAGCACTTTCGGCTGTTCGGCGGTGATGTCGATGCCGACTTCGCGCATCGCCTCGACGGCGACGGAGTTGATCTGGTCGGCGGGTATGGATCCGGCGGAGCGGACCTCGACGCGGTCGCCTGCGAGCTCGCGGAGCCAGCCGGCGGCCATCTGGGAGCGCCCGGCGTTGTGGACGCAGACGAAGAGGACGGAAGGCTTCTGGTCAGTCATTGTTGTTCGCTTTCGTTCAGTCGGTGAGCGTGGCGAGGAGCTCGCGGACGCGGCCCTCGATATCGTGGCGGATCGCGTCGACCCCGTCCGGGGAAGCGAGAGCCGGGTCGCCCACGGCCCAGTCCTCGTAGCGGACGCCGGGGATGATCGGGCAGACGTCGCCGCAGCCCATCGTGACCACCACGTCGGCCGCGCGCACGGCGTCATCGGTGAGCGGCTTCGGGAACGCCGTCTCGGCCTCCTGCTCGCCCTCGATCTCGGTGAGCAGCGAGCGCACGTGCGGGTGCACGTCCGACGCCGGGGTGGATCCTGCGGAGCGTGCGACGACGCGGCCGTCGGCGAGCTGGTTGACGATCGCGGCGGCGAGCTGGGAGCGGCCCGCGTTCTGCACGCAGACGAACAACACCTGCGGCACCCCGGCCGAGCGGTCCCGCGTCAGGTCGGCGAGGCGCTGCCGGGCGAACCGTTCGGTCAGCGGGATCATGTGCGCCGTCAGCTTCGCCGAACGCACCAGGCCGGCGTAGGACTCGCGCACGATCGCGATCACGAGGTCCCGGTTCAGCCCGGTCAGCTCGTCCGCGAGTTCCTCGGCGAGGCGGGTCACGCGGGCGTCCATCTGCTGCAGGGCCGCGGCCCGTGCCGCGGTGTCTTCGGGTTCGTCGGTGACGGCCGCGGCGGGAGCGAACGCGTCGAGGAGGGACGCGACGGCGCGCTGCTTGCCCGGTGCGATGCGGTAGTACACCCAGGTGCCGCGCCGCTCGGACAGCAGCATCCCGGTCTCCTTCAGCACTTTCAGGTGGTGGGAAACAGTCGGCTGCGACACCTCGGCGAGGTCGGCGAGGTCGCACACGCAGGACTCGCCGCGCGGGTCGGTCGCGATCGCCGAGAGCATCCGCAGCCGCAGCGGGTCAGCGAGCGCTTTCAGTGCCCCGGCCACGGTCGTGGCGGCCTCGGTGCCGATCGCGTGCGCCGTGGACGGCGCGCACGCGTCGGCGTCGGAGATGACGGTCGTGTCGGTCATGACGTCCTCGATTCGGTGGCGTAGGGGTCGGTGTGGAACCAGGCCTTCGCGGCCCAGAGCGAGACGTAGACCAGGCCCACGAGCACGGGCACTTCGATGAGCGGGCCGACGACCCCGGCCAAGGCCTGGCCGGATGCCGCGCCGAAGGTGCCGATCGCGACCGCGATGGCGAGCTCGAAGTTGTTGCCCGCTGCGGTGAACGCCAGCGTCGTCGACCGTGCGTAGCCGAGACCGAGGCCCTTGCCGAGCAGCAGCCCCGCGAACCACATCAGGCCGAAGTAGACCAGCAGCGGCAGCGCGATGCGCGCCACGTCGAGAGGCTTCGCCAGCACCGCGTTGCCCTGCAGTGCAAACAGCAGCACGATCGTGAACAGCAGCCCGTAGAGCGCCCACGGCCCGATCCTCGGGAGGAACTTCTCTTCGTACCAGTCGCGCCCCTTGCGCTTCTCGCCGATGAAGCGGGACGCGAAGCCCGCGATGAGCGGGATCCCGAGGAACACGAGCACGTTCAGCGCGATCTTCCAGACCGAGATCTCCAGTCCCTGTGCGTCCAGGCCCAGCCAGCCCGGCAGCACAGTCAGGTAGAACCAGCCCAGCACCGAGAACATCACGACCTGGAAGACCGAGTTGATCGCGACGAGCACCGCGGTCGCCTCGCGGTCGCCGCAGGCGAGGTCGTTCCAGATCACGACCATCGCGATGCAGCGGGCGAGACCGACAATGATCAGCCCGGTCCGGTACTCGGGCAGGTCCGGCAGGAAGATCCACGCGAGCGCGAACATCACCGCGGGCCCGACGAGCCAGTTCAGCACGAGCGAGGAGACCAGGAGCTTCTTGTCACCCGTGACGGCTGCGACCTTGTCGTAGCGGACCTTCGCGAGCACGGGGTACATCATCACCAGCAGGCCCAGCCCGATCGGGACCGAGATCCCGCCGACCTCCATCGCAGACAGCGCGTCGGAGAGCGCCGGCACGAACCGGCCGAGCACGAGGCCGGCGACCATCGCGAGGCCGATCCAGAGCGGCAGCCACTTGTCGAGGGTGGAGAGCCGTTTCGGGGCGGTGCGGGTCAGGGCGTCGGTCATGCGAGCAGCTCCTCGAGCTTCGCGACGTAGACGGGTTTCGGGTGCGCGCCGATCAGCACGTCGACACGTTCCCCGTTCCGGTAGAAGCCGAGGGTCGGGATCGAGGTCACGCCGGCCGCGGTCACGGTCTCGGGGTTCTGGTCGGCGTCGATCTTCACGATCTTCACCCGGCCCTCGTACTCGCCGGCGAGCTGGTCCAGGATCGGGGCGATCGCCCTGCACGGGCCGCACCAGGTCGCCCAAATGTCGACCACGACGGGCAGCTCGGACTCGAGCACCTCGGTCTGGAAGGTGGCGTCGGTGACGGGGGTGACGGTGCTCATACGGAGACCTCCAGAACAGGCTCGGAAACGGTGGCGGGTGCGAGGTGCGACAGGTAGTGCTGGGCGTCCTGCGCGGCCGCGCAGCCGGTGCCCGCGGCGGTGATCGCCTGCCGATACGTGTGGTCGACGAGATCCCCGGCCGCGAACACCCCGGCCAGATTCGTCCGCGTCGACGGGTGCGCGACCCGCACGTACCCGTCCGCGTCGGTGTCGACCTGCCCAATCACGAGCTCGGAGCGCGGGTCGTGCCCGATCGCGACGAACACCCCCGTCGCGTCGAGCCTCCGCTCGGCCCCGGTGATCGTGTCGCGCAGCGTGAGCCCGGTGACCTGCTCGTCGCCGAGGATCGCGGCGACCTCGCTGTTCCAGGCGACCTCGATCTTCGGATCGTCCAGCACGCGCTGTGCCATGATTCTCGACGCTCGGAACTCGTCCCGGCGGTGCACGACGGTGACTTTCGATGCGAACCGGGTGAGGAACAGCGCCTCCTCCATCGCGGAATCCCCGCCACCGACCACGGCGATCTCCTTGTCGCGGAAGAAGAACCCGTCGCAGGTCGCGCACCACGACACCCCGTGCCCCGACAGGCGCTCTTCCTCGGGGAGGCCGAGCTTGCGGTACGCGGAACCCATCGTCAGGATCACCGCCCGCGCCCGGTACGTCATCCCGGCACCCGTCTCGATGGTCTTCACGTCGCCGTCGAGCTCGAGGCGAATCGCGTCGTCGTAGACGATCCGAGCGCCGAACCGCTCAGCCTGCGCCCGCATCGACTCCATCAGCTCCGGCCCCTGCACGCCATCGACGAAGCCGGGGAAGTTCTCCACCTCGGTCGTCGTCATCAGCGCACCGCCCGCGGTGACCGAGCCCGCGATCACGTTCGGCGCAAGACCCGCGCGGGCCGCGTAGACCGCCGCGGTGTATCCGGCGGGACCGGACCCGACGATGACCAGTTCGACTTCTTGATTCGACATACTTCTATATTGACATCTATCGAATCAGTTCGCGAGCCCATGCCGGCTTCGTCACCGGATGTTCACCTACCGTGCTCAGGCAGGGCTGCCAACGCCCTTCGCGCGTGACCTCCGCATCATCGACGAACAGTGCATGAAAAGTGCACTCTTCAACAATCGGACCTACCAGTAGTCCCTTTATGGCTGTCGCGAGTAACGATCACAAGCCCCAGAGAGGGTCTCGCAGGCTGGCCCCAAGTTGCTAGGAGTCTCCCCTGTGGTGCATCCGTGCTCAGTAGCTTGGTCAGCCAATCGGCATGACGCCTGGAGACATCGAGACACGCCTTAAGTCTCGGAGAGCTCCGCTAGTCGCTAGAATGGCCTGGAAGTAGCCACCGGCGGGATATCTGCCTGGAAACTACGGATCAGACGGTTGGGGGTTCGAATCCCTCCAGGCGCACCATCCCCTCTCGCTTTTCAGGAGAATCTGGCGCGCGCGTGCATATTGCACGCCCGGCGCCGATTCTCCTGAAAAGCGGGAGGGATCAGTCGGTGGCGGCGTGGCGGTCGAGGAACTCGTAGACGGCGACCTTGTCGATGCCGGTCGTCGAGCCGTTCGGCATCGCGGCGAGCAGCGATGAGTTGATGCGCGCGCTCGGCCACGCCTCGCCGGCCCAGGCGGTAGCGAGCGCGTCCGAGGGCTCCCGGCAGCAGCTCGGATCGGGACAGCCCGACGCGAGCCGCCGGGAGGTGTCGCGGCCGCGGAACCACTTCACGTCGGCGAACCGGGTGCCGACGCTCACCGAGAAGTCCCCGGCCACGGTCGACTGGATGCTCGAGGTGCACCAGTAGGTGCCGTTCGGCTTGTCCGTGTACTGGTGGTACGGCGTGAGCCGGTCCTCGATCTCGAAGACCTGGCGTGCGCTCCACCACCGGCACACGCGCTGGCCCTCGACCGAGCCGAGCGGGTCGGCGGGGAAGCTCGCGTCGTCGTTCTCGTACGCCTTCGAGATCGCGCCACTCGAGTGCGCCTTCAGAAAATGCACTGGAATTCCGAGATGATGTGTCGCGAGGTTCGTGAAGCGGTGCGCCGCGGTCTCGTAGCTGACCGCGAAGTGGTCGCGCAGGTCCTCCACCGAGAGCTCCCTGGCGCGCTTCGCAGCGGCGAGGAACCCGACCGCGCTCGACTCCGGCATGAGCAGCGCTCCGGACAGATAGTTCGTCTCGACCCGCTGCCGCAGCAGGTCGCCGAAGTCGCTCGGCTCGGGCTGGCCGAGCACGTGCGCGGCGAGCGCCTGCAGCAGCGCGGAGCGCGGGTCGGTGCCGGCCTGTCGGATCGGCAGGTAGATGCGCCCGTTGCGCCGATCGGTGATGCTGCGGGTGCTCGTCGGCAGGTCGGAGGCGTAGTGGATCGCGAAGCCGAGGTGGTGGGCGAGCTCCGAGGCAGCGCGCTGCGAGAGCGGCCCGCCCCGGTGCCCGATCGCCTCGTGGAGCCCCGCGGCGATCGTCTCGAGCTCGCCGTAGTAGTTGGCCCTCGCGCGCTGCTCGCGGCGGAGCTCGGTGTTCGCCCGACGCGCCTCCTCGGGGGTCGCGGCCCGCTCCCGATGCAGCCGCTCGAGCTCGGCGTGCAGCGCGAGGATGGTCTCGATCGTCGCCTCGGTCATCGCCTTGCGGATCGGCAACGGCTCGAGCCGGAGCGCCGCGAAGAGCGGCCCCCGCTGCACGCGCTCGAGCTCGAGCTCGAGCCGGTCGCGCCGGGGCAGCTCGACGTCGGCGGCCATGAGGTCCTCGACCCGGATGCCGAGCGCGCTCGCGAGGCGCTGCAGCTCGGCGAGCTTGAGCTCCCGGCGGCCGTTCTCGATGACCGAGATCTGCGAGGCGGCCCGGTCGATCGCCTGGCCGAGGTCGCCGACCGTCATCCCGCGCCGCAGTCGGGCCGCCCGGATCCGTCGACCGAGCACCTCGGGCGACAGAACGCCGGCGTCCGGCTCGGGAGCGCTGGGGGCAGTGAGCGTCACGCGCCAAGTGTCGCATCACATGACGTTCTGAATCCCAGAAGTTCGCGAGAATTTCTGCGATATTTCTGACTCAGGACGACTCGCGCCGGCGCCATCGTGGATGCACCACCGACCGCAGCACCCGTGAGGAGCACCGAGATGTCCAGCCAGAACCGCCCCGGCGACCAGAGCATGAGCGCCATCGAGATCGAGGCCGAATGGGCCGCCGACCCTCGGTGGTCGGACGTGCGCCGCGACTACACGGCCGAGGACGTCGTCGCCCTGCGCGGACCCGTCCGCGAGGAGCAGACGCTCGCGCGGCGCGGCGCCGAACGGCTCTGGGAGCTCATCCGGCGCAACGAGGACGACCCCGGCTCGTGGGTCTCCGCGCTCGGCGCGCTGACCGGGAACCAGGCCGTGCAGCAGGCGCGGGCGGGCCTCGAGGCGATCTACCTCTCGGGCTGGCAGGTCGCCGCCGACGCGAACCTCGCCGGTCAGACCTACCCCGACCAGAGCCTCTACCCCGCGAACTCGGTCCCCGCGGTCGTCCGCCGGATCAACAACGCGCTGCTGCGCGCCGCCCAGATCGAGCACGCCGAGACCGGCGCGGCGAGCCGCGACTGGCTGGTGCCGATCGTCGCCGACGCCGAGGCCGGCTTCGGCGGGCCGCTCAACGCCTACGAGCTCATGCACTCGATGATCCAGGCCGGCGCCGCGGGCGTGCACTGGGAGGACCAGCTCGCGAGCGAGAAGAAGTGCGGCCACATGGGCGGCAAGGTGCTCGTGCCCACCCAGCAGCACGTCCGCACGCTGAGCGCCGCGCGGCTCGCCGCCGATGTCGCCGGCGTGCCGACCGTCATCATCGGCCGCACCGACGCGCTCGCCGCGACGCTCATCACGAGCGACGTCGACGAGCGCGACCGCCCGTTCCTGACGGGGGAGCGCACGAGCGAGGGCTTCTACGAGGTCCGCGGCGGCATCGAGTCGGTCATCGCGCGCGGTCTCGCCTACGCGCCGTACGCCGACCTGCTCTGGGTCGAGTCGAGCGAGCCCGACCTCGAGCTCGCGCGGTCCTTCGCGGAGGCGATCCACGCCGAGCACCCCGGGCAGCGCCTCGCGTACAACTGCTCGCCGAGCTTCAACTGGCGCCGTCACCTCGACGACGACACGATCGCGCGCTTCCAGCGCGAGCTGTCGGCGATGGGCTACGCCTTCCAGTTCATCACGCTCGCCGGATTCCACTCGCTCAACCACGGCATGTTCGAGCTCGCCCGCGACTATCGCGAGCGTCAGATGTCGGCCTACGTCGAGCTCCAGGAGGCGGAGTTCGCGGCCGAGTCGCACGGCTACACCGCGACCCGTCACCAGGCCGAGGTCGGCACCGGCTATTTCGACCGGGTCGCGACCGCGCTGAACCCGCAGGCCTCGACGCTCGCCCTCGTCGGTTCGACCGAGTCCGAGCAGTTCCACTGATCGACGTCACGAGCGAGGAGACGACCATGACGATCGAGACCACCCTTCCCCGACGCTCGACGACGGCCGAACGGATCGAGGTGGTCGGTCCGATGCGCGAGCGCTACGAGGAGGTCCTGACCCCCGACGCGCTCGACTTCCTCGTGGGGTTGCACGACCGCTTCGAGGGGCGTCGCCTGAAGTACCTCGAGGACTCGAGCGCGAGGCAGCGGGAGATCGGCGCGGGTCGCGACCCGGGCTTCCTCTCGACGACGGCGAGCGTCCGGGAGGAGGCGACCTGGCGCGTCGCCGGCCCCGGCCCGGGGCTCGAGCTGCGCCGCGTCGAGATCACGGGTCCGACGGACCGGCGGATGACGGTGAACGCGCTGAACTCCGGCGCCGACGTCTGGCTCGCCGATCACGAGGACGCGATGAGCCCCACCTGGGCGAACGTGATCGGCGGGCAGCTCAATCTCCGCGACGCGATCCGGCGCGAGATCGACTTCACGAGCGAGGACGGCAAGGAGTACCGGCTCGGCGAGCGCACCCCGACGATCGTCTTCCGCCCGCGCGGCTGGCATCTCGTCGAGAGGCACCTGAGGATCGCGCGCCGCGACGGCGGGGTCGCCTGGATGTCGGCGACGCTCGTCGACTTCGGGCTGTACCTCTTCCACAATGCGCGCGAGCTCGTCGATCGGGGGCGCGGGCCCTACTTCTATCTACCGAAGCTGGAGAACCACCTCGGCGCGCGGCTCTGGGACGACGTCTTCACCTACGGCGAGGTCGCCCTCGGCCTGCCGCGCGGGACGATCCGCGCGACGGTGCTCATCGAGACGATCACGGCGGCCTTCGAGATGGAGGAGATCCTCTACGAGCTGCGCGACCACTGCGCGGGGCTGAACGCCGGCCGCTGGGACTACGTGTTCAGCATCATCAAGAACTTCCACGACCGGGGACGGTCCTGGATGCTCCCGGATCGCGGCCAGGTCTCGATGACGGTGCCGTTCATGCGGTCCTACACCGAGCTGCTCGTGCGCACCTGCCACAAGCGCGGCGCATATGCGATCGGCGGCATGAGCGCGTTCATCCCGAATCGGCGGGACCCGGAGGTCACGGAGCGCGCCCTCGAGCGGGTCGCCGCGGACAAGCGGCGGGAGGCGGCCGACGGCTTCGACGGCACCTGGGTCGCGCACCCGGGCCTCGTCGAGACGGCGCGTGCCGAGTTCGACGCCGTGCTGGAGGGGCGCGCGAACCAGCTCGAGCGGCTCCGTGAGGACGTGCGGGTGACCGCCGAGCAGCTCCTCGACCTGCGGGTCGAGGGGGGAGCCGTCTCGGAGGACGGCGTGCGGCAGAACGTCTCGGTCGCGCTGCGCTACCTCGAGCACTGGCTGCGCGGTGTCGGGGCGGCGGCGCTCGACGATCTCATGGAGGACGCCGCGACCGCCGAGATCAGCCGGTCGCAGCTCTGGCACTGGATGCACCAGGGGGCGCTGACCGACGCGAAGATGCCGGTCACGCGGGCGCGGATCGAATGGGTCCTCGACGGTGTGCTCGCCGCGATGGTGCGCTCCCCGGAGGATCGCTTCGACGACGCGGCGGACCTGCTGCGCGAGCTGCTCTTCGCCGAGACCTTCCCGCCGTTCTTCACGACGATCGCCTACCAGCGCTACCTCGCTTGACGGCTCCGGTCGCTGCAGCGCAGCCGCTGCGCGTCGAGCGGGTCATCCGCCGACCCGAGCGACTGGCACTCGCATTGGCGGAGTGCCAGCGATCGCGCTACAGTGGATTCTGGCACTCGGCCAGTTCCAGTGCTAACCAGTAGCCGTAGAAAGAGGTCTCAACCGTGTCGGTTTCCATCAAGCCGCTCGAGGATCGCATCGTCGTCAAGCAGGTCGAGGCGGAGAACACCACCGCCTCCGGTCTCGTCATCCCCGACACCGCCAAGGAGAAGCCGCAGGAGGGCGAAGTCGTCGCTGTCGGCCCCGGCCGGGTCGATGACAACGGCAACCGCGTCCCCGTCGATGTCGCCGTCGGCGACCGCGTCATCTACTCGAAGTACGGCGGCACCGAGATCAAGTTCGGCGCCGACGAGTTCCTCGTGCTCTCCGCACGGGACGTGCTCGCCGTCGTCGTTCGGTGACATCCGGCGAACTCGATTCACGAACGCCCGCGGGACCCGAGTCCCGCGGGCGTTCGGCGTTCGGGTCGGGGCTCGCCTTCGTGGTGGGCTCCTACCTGCTCTGGGGGATCCTCCCCGGGTACTTCGTCCTGCTCGATCCCACGGGAGCGGTGGAGATCGTCGCCTGGCGGATCGTCCTCTCGCTCGCGTTCTGCCTCGTCCTCATCGCGATCGTCCGCGGCTGGCGGCGCCTGGGCGTCATCCTGCGCGACCGGCGCGCGATGGGCTGGCTCCTCCTCGCCGGCTGCCTCGTCACCCTCAACTGGTCGGTGTTCGTCTTCGCCGTCCTCACGGGGCACGTCGTCGAAAGCGCGCTCGGCTACTTCATCAATCCCATCGTCACGGTGCTCCTCGGGGTCCTGCTGCGCGAGCGGCTCAATGCGGTCCAGTGGACGGCGGTCGGCGTCAGCGCGGTCGCGGTCGTCGTCCTCGCGATCGGCTACGGCTCGTTCCCGTGGATCGCGGTCGCACTCGCCCTCACCTTCGCCTTCTACGGTCTCGTCAAGAACCGCGTCGGCGGCCGGGTCGACGCGATGAGCGGACTCGCGATCGAGACCGGGTACATGACCCCCCTCGCGATCGGCGCGATCGGCTGGATCGGCGCGACCACGGGAGTGACCCTGGGGCACGGCGGTCCCTGGCACACCGTGCTGCTGCTCGGCGTCGGCGCCATCACCGCCGTCCCGCTGCTCCTCTTCGCGGCGGGTGTCCGGCGGCTCCCGCTCAGCGTCGTCGGCTTCGCGCAGTACCTCGCGCCGATCCTGCAGCTCATCACGGGCGTCGTCCTGCTCGGCGAGCCGATGCCGCCGGCCCGCTGGATCGGGTTCGGGATCGTCTGGCTCGCGCTCGGCCTCCTGACGGTCGACATGGTGCTGCGGACCGTCAGAACGCGACGAACGTCACGATCGGATGACGTTACAACTCCGTAACGCCGGGATGTTGAGTCGGGTCCAGGCCCGCCAATAGCCTGGAGTCCGCGTTCCCGACAGCTTCGTCGTGCGCGCCAACTCTCATCACAGCAAGGAGCAACATGCGTGCTTTCACCAAGGCGACGCTGGGCGGGATGGCTCTCGTCGGCTCGGCTGCGCTTGTCCTGAGCGGCTGCGCCGCTCCGGCCGCGACGCCGTCGACCGGACCGGACGCGCCCGCGGGCGATCTGACCCTCAAGATCGGCACGGCGCTGCCGATCACCGGCAACCTGGCCTTCCTCGGCCCGCCCGAGGTCGCGGGCACCGAGCTCGCGGCGGAGGACGTCAACGCGGCCGGCGCGGGCATCACCGTGGAGCTCATCCAGGGCGACTCCGGCGACACCGACAACAAGGCGTATGAGACCGAGGTCCCGCGTCTGCTCGGCGAGGGCGTCTCCGCCATCGTCGGCGCGGCGTCCTCCGGCACGTCGCTCCAGTTCATCGACCAGGTCGTCGGCGCGGACGTCATCATGTTCTCCCCGGCGAACACGTCGGCCGCCTTCACGACCTACGACGACAAGGGCCTGTACTTCCGCACGGCGCCGTCCGACGTCCTCCAGGGCGAGGTGCTCGGGAACCTGATCGCCGAGGACGGCGTCAAGAACCTCGGCCTCATCGTCCTCAACGACTCCTACGGCACCGGCCTCGCGGAGTTCGTCACCGAGGCGTTCGAGGCCGCCGGCGGCACCGTCGTCGCGGCTCCGACCTACAACACCGGCGACACGTCGTTCGACGCGCAGGTCTCCGAGGTCCTCGCGGCCAACCCCGACGCGATCGCGCTGATCACGTTCGAGGAGGTCGCGACGATCGTTCCGTCGCTGCTCTCGGCGGGCTTCCCCGGCGACAAGCTCTACTTCGTCGACGGCAACCTCGCGCAGTTCGGCGACAAGGGCACCGACCTCGGCGGCTCGATCGCCGGCTCGAAGGGCACGCTCCCGGGCCTGTCGATCGACACGATCAGCCAGTTCACGGACACCCTGCAGGCGTACTGGACGGGTGCGGGCAACGACGAGCTGACCGACTTCAGCTACGGCGCGGAGTCGTACGACGCGGTCGTGCTGCTCGCCCTCGCCTCGCTCGCGGCCGGCTCGACCGACTCGGCGGCGATCGCGGCGAAGCTGCAGGAGGTCTCGGGCGGTTCCGGCAACGGCACCAAGTGCACGACCTTCGCGGACTGCGCGGAGATCATCAACGGCGGCGGCGTCGCCGACTACGACGGCATCTCCGGCCCGATCACCTTCAACGAGGTCGGCGACCCGACCGAGGCGTCGATCGGCATCTACGAGTACACCGACGGCAACAACTACGTCGCGTACAACGGCTGATTCCAGCGATCACACGGAGGGGCCCCGGTCTTCGGACCGGGGCCTTCTCCGTCGGTACGGGGCCTCGGGTCTCGATACGTGGCTGCGCCCCTACCCGATCCGCGTCCGCGCGCCTGCGCCGCGCGATCGCGCTGCGCAGCGCTGGAGCGCCTACGCGCCGAGCGTGCCGAGGTAGAGGCCGATGACCTTGGGGTCGCCGAGCAGCTCGCGCCCCGTCCCGGTGTACGCGTCCCTGCCCTGGTCGAGCACGTAGCCGCGGTCGCAGATCTGGAGGCAGCGCCTCGCGTTCTGCTCGACCATGATGCAGGTCACCCCCGCCTTGTTGATGTCGGAGACGCGGATGAAGGCCTCGTCCTGACGCACGGGCGAGAGGCCGGCGCTCGGCTCGTCGAGCAGCAGCACGTGCGGGTCCATCATGAGCGCGCGGCCCATCGCGACCATCTGGCGCTCGCCGCCCGACAGCGAACCGGCGCGCTGCTGCAGCCGCTTGCCGAGCTCCTCGAAGATGCTCGTCACGAACTCGAGCCGCTCGGCGTATGCCTTGGGGCGCTGGTAGAGGCCCATCTGCAGGTTCTCCGCGATCGTCAGCGATGGGAAGACGTTGTTCGTCTGCGGGATGAAGCCGACGCCCTTCGCCACGAGCTGGTTCGCGCGCAGGCCGCCGATGTCCTCGCCGTTGAGCTTGACCGAGCCGCCGCGGATCTTGACCTGGCCGAAGATGGCCTTGAGCAGCGTCGACTTGCCGGCGCCGTTCGGACCGATGATGCCGATCAGCTCGCCCTTGGCCGCCGTGAGGTTCGCACCGCTCAGGATGTTGACGCCCGGCAGGTAGCCGGCGACGAGGTCGGTGACCTCGACGACGTTCTCGCTCACTTGGGCTCCTCCTCGATCTCCTCGAGGAGCTCGCGCTCGGCCGCGGTGTGCTCGCCCGTGAACCGGCCCGTCACCACGCCGAGGTCGACGTCCTGGTGCGCGCCGAGGTAGGCGTCGACGACGGCCTGCTCCTTCATGACGGTGTCGGGCGGCCCTTCGGCGACGATGCGGCCCTCGGCCATGACGACGACCCAGTCCGCGATGTGACGGACCATGTGCATGTCGTGCTCGACGAAGAGCACGGTCATCCCCTGGTCCTTGAGGTCGAGGATGTGCTCGAGCAGCGACTGCGTGAGGGCCGGGTTGACGCCGGCCATCGGCTCGTCGAGCATGACGAGCTCCGGCTCGCCCATCAGCGCCCGCGCCATCTCGAGGAGCTTGCGCTGGCCGCCCGAGAGGCTCGCGGCGAAGTCCGCCTCCTTGGCGTCGAGCTTGAAGCGGGTGAGCAGCTCGCGCGCCTTCTCCTCGATCTGCGCGTCCTGGTCGCGCCACAGGAACGGCAGGAAGCTCGTCCAGAACCGCTCGCCGCGCTGGCCGGTCGCGCCGAGCTTCATGTTGTCGAGCACGGTCAGCAGGCCGAGCGCCTTCGTGAGCTGGAAGGTGCGCACGAGGCCCATCCGGGCGACTCGGAAGGCCGGCACCCCGCTGAGCGATCGGCCGTTGAACGACCACTCGCCCTCGTTCGGCTTGTCGAAGCCCGTGAGCAGGTTGAAGAACGTCGTCTTGCCGGCGCCGTTCGGGCCGATGAGCGCCGTGATCGCGTGGCGGGGGATCTCCACGTGCTCGACATCGACCGCGGTCAGGCCGCCGAACTGGCGCTTCACGCCGTCGGCGACGAGGATCGGGTCCGCCTTCGCGACGCCCGGGCGGACGTCGCCGATGTGCAGCCCGGTCGTCTTGGCGCGCCCGACCGCCGCGGTCGGCTCGCTTGGCAGCGGGTTACTTGACAAAGGTCAGCTCCTTCCGGCTCCCGAGGATGCCCTGCGGGCGGAAGATGACGAGGAGCATGAGCGCCGCGCCGATGAGCACGAACACGAGCATCTGCGACTGCTCGCCCGACAGGAACGGGAGCGCCCCGATGTCGACGAGCGCGGGCAGCAGGTTCGAGAGGAACGCGCGCACCACCCAGAACAGCACCGCGCCGAGCACGGGCCCGAAGATGGTCGCGGCGCCGCCGAGCAGCAGCGCCGTCCAGATGTAGAAGGTCTGCGAGGTGACGTAGACGTTCGGGTTGACGTTCGTCCCCATCGCGGTGACGATGCCGCCGAGCGCGATGATGACGCCGCCGACGACGAGGGCCTGCATCTTGAACGAGAAGACGTTCTTGCCGAGCGCGCGCACGGCGTCCTCGTCCTCGCGGATGCCCTTGATGACCCGGCCCCACGGGCTGCGCATGAGCGCCCAGACGAAGAGCAGCACGACGACGACGACCGCGGTGCCGACGATGATGACCCACCACTGGTCTCGCGAGTAGGACCAGGGGCCGAAGCCGACGTTGCCGGAGAACGCCGGCAGCGGGTTCGATGCCCGGAAGTCGGTGTGGAAGCCGGAGAGCCCGTCGGCCGAGCCGGTGACGTCGCGGAACGCGGTCGTCAGGAACAGCAGGCGGACGACCTCGGCCGCGGCGATCGTCACGACGGCGAGGTAGTCGCCGCGCAGGCGCAGCGTCGGGATGCCGAGGATGAGCGCGAACACGACGGCGGCGGCGATGCCGATGAGCGCGCCGACCCACCACGGCAGGCCGAAGGTCAGGATCGAGATCGCGAAGCCGTAGGCGCCGACCGCCATGAAGCCCGCGACGCCCATGTTGAGGAGGCCGGTGAAGCCGAAGTGGACGGCGAGACCGATCGCCGCGAGGACGAAGCCGATCGTCGTCGGGTTGAGGATCTGCGCCGCGGTGTTCGACAGGATCTGCAGGATGTCCATCGCGCTATCCGATTCGCTCTCTGCGTCCGAGGATGCCCTGCGGTCGGAACAGCAGGATGAGGATGAGGATGACGAGCGCGGCCACGTACTTGAGGTCGGCGGGGATCCAGAGGCTCGAGACCTCGACGAGCAGTCCGACGATGAGCGAGCCGACGAGCGCTCCGTATGCCGTGCCGAGTCCGCCGAGGATGACCGCGGCGAAGATGAGCAGCAGGATGCTGGTGCCCATGTCCCACTTGATCCCGGGGCGGAAGTACGCCCAGAGCACGCCGCCGAGGCCGGCGAGCGCGCCCGAGACGATCCACACGACGCGCACGACGCGGTCGACGTCGATGCCGCTCGCCGCCGCGAGCGAGGGATTGTCGGAGACGGCTCGGGTCGCCTTGCCGATCCGGCTGCGCTGCAGCCAGATCGCGAACGCGACGATGACGACGATCGAGGTCGCCATGCTCGCGAGGTCGACGGCCGTGAGCCGGACCGAGCCGAAGAGCTGGAGCGACTCGGGGACCGAGCCCGGCAGCTGGATGGTGCCGCCGCCGATGAACATCTGGAAGACGTAGCGCAGCACGAGCGAGAGGCCGATCGAGACGATCATGAGCTGGACGAGCCCGAGTCCCTTGCGCCGCAGCGGGCGCCAGAGCCCCGCATCGAGGAGGTAGCCGAACGCGGCGGAGGCGGCGACGGCGATCGGGATGGCGACCCAGATCGGCCAGGGGATGACGACCGCGAAGAGATAGGCCATGAGCGCGCCGAACGTCACCATCTCGGCGTGCGCGAAGTTCGAGATGCCGGTCGTGCCGTAGACGAGCGAGAGGCCGATCGAGGCGAGCGCGAGCATGAGCCCGAAATTGAGGCCGTTGATGACCCGCTCGACGAGCTGATCGAAGAAGCTCGTCGTATGGCGTTCTCCCGCGCCGATGAAGAAGTTGACGGAGACCCGGCCGCCTGGCCCGACGTGGACCTCCTTGACGTTCGGCGTCTCGTCCGCGCCGGTCTCGTCGACGACCGCGATGCCCTCGGGGAGCGTCGGCTCGTCGAGGGTCACGACGTAGTCGGCGTTGCGCTCGGGGACCGCGACCGACCACTTGCCCTCGGCGTCCGTCTCGGTCGTCTGCGCGCCGCCCGGGCCGTCGACGGTGATCCCGATGCCGGGCAGCGGCTCGCCCTCGAGCTGGACGTTGCCGCTCACGCGGTACGGGTCGCCCTCCGCGGAGTGCGCCGGTGCCGGGGCGGACATGGTCGCCCAGATCGCGAACAGGACGCCGGCGATCGCGATGAGTGCTGTGCCGAGTCGTCGGCGCCGTGCGAGCACGAGCGTCGAGCGCTGGTTGAGCATGCGTTGTACCGTACCCGCCGTTCGATGCAATGGTGTCGCCGTCCGTTCGCGATCGTCGTCGATCGGAATGTCCGGTAACGGAGGACGTTAGCATTGAGCATGGCTGATCACGACCCCTTCGGCTTCGTCGGGCTGACCTACGACGACGTCATGCTGCTCCCCGGGCACACCGACGTGATCCCCTCCGAGGCCGACACCACCTCCCGTCTGACCCGCCGGATCAGCCTCAGCACCCCGCTGCTGTCGGCGGCGATGGACACCGTCACGGAGTCGCGGATGGCGATCGCGATGGCGCGGCAGGGCGGGATCGGGGTGCTGCACCGCAACCTCTCGATCGAGGACCAGGCGGCCCATGTCGACAAGGTCAAGCGCAGCGAGTCGGGGATGATCTCGAACCCGGTCACGACGACGCCCGACGCGACCGTCGCCGAGGTCGACCGGATCTGCGGCCAGTTCAAGGTCTCCGGGCTTCCCGTCGTGGAGGGCGACGGCCGGCTCGTCGGCATCATCACCAATCGCGACATGCGCTTCGTCTCGCCCTTCGAGAAGGAGACGACCTACGTCCGCGACGTCATGACGACGGCGCCGCTCATCACCGCCCCGGTCGGGGTCGACGCGAACGCGGCGATGGCGCTGCTCGCGCAGCACCGCGTCGAGAAGCTCCCGCTCGTCGACGCGGACGGCCGGCTCGGCGGGCTCATCACCGTCAAGGACTTCGAGAAGAGCGAGAAGTACCCGAACGCGACGAAGGACTCCGAGGGCCGGCTGCGCGTCGCCGCAGCGATCGGCTTCTTCGGCGACGCGTGGGACCGGGCGCAGGCGCTGCGCGACGCGGGGGTCGACGTCATCATCGTCGACACCGCGAACGGCGACTCGAAGGGCGTGCTCGACATCGTCGCCCGGCTCAAGGCGGATGCGTCGTTCGACGGGGTGGACGTCATCGGCGGCAACGTCGCGACGCGCGACGGCGCGGCGAACCTCGTCGCGGCCGGGGTCGACGCGGTCAAGGTCGGGGTCGGCCCGGGCGCGATCTGCACGACCCGCGTCATCGCGGGGGTCGGGGTGCCGCAGGTCACCGCGGTCTACGAGGCGGCGCTCGCGGCGAACCCGACCGGCGTCCCGGTCATCGCCGACGGCGGCCTCAAGTACTCGGGTGACATCGCGAAGGCGCTCGTGGCGGGTGCCGAGTCCGTCATGCTCGGCCAGCTCTTCGCGGGCACGGACGAGGCGCCGGGCGACCTGATCTACGTCAACGGCAAGCAGTTCAAGACCTACCGCGGGATGGGCTCGCTCGGCGCGCTGCAGACCCGTGGCAAGAAGACCTCCTACTCGCGCGACCGCTACTTCCAGGCGGACGTGCCGTCCGACGAGCAGCTCATCCCCGAGGGCATCGAGGGCAAGGTGCCGTATCGCGGTCCGGTCGGCTCGGTCGTCTACCAGCTCGCGGGCGGACTGCGGCAGTCGATGTTCTACACCGGCGCGCGCACCGTCGAGGAGCTGCGGGCGAAGGGCCGCTTCGTGCGGATCACCGCGGCGGGACTCCAGGAGTCGCACCCGCACGACATCCAGATGGTCGTCGAGGCGCCGAACTACTCGGGTCGCTGAGCGCCCGGAGGCCGGGTAGCCGCGCGGCGGCGCATCCAGACGGCGCTCACCGCGGCCAGACGCGTCCCTGGGCGGGGTCGTCGGCGAGCGGGTCGCCGAACCAGAAGAACCAGAGCCGCCAGAAGTTGTAGTTCCCGTACGCGTCGCAGCCGTCCCCGCCCCGTCCCGCGACGATCTCGGCGTTGGGCTGATACGGCGTGTAGTCGTAGAGGGCGGCGGTCGCCGCGTTCTCGATCACGACGATGCCCGCGTCGCAGCCGGGGGCGTAGAGGATCGCGTTCTCCTGGTAGGGCTGGTAGTTGAACAGCCCGGGCCGCTGGACGTACATCTGGTACGAGCGCGCCGCGTGGTAGACCTGCCCGACGAAGCCGGAATAGGCGTCGACGCATGGGGCCGAGTCGTAGCAGGCGTAGCCCATCGCCGCCGCGAACTGCGACTTCCATGGCCAGGTGTCGGTCACGAGCCCCTGCTCCTTCTCGAGCGTGACGAGCAGCGTCTTCGGGCTGATCCCGCAGGCCGTCGCGATGATCGCGATGACCTCGGCGGAGCTCGCTCGCGGCGTCGGCGGGACCGGATCGCAGTAGCGCCAGCCGTCGTCGCCGACGACGTCGAGTGCCGGGACGTCCCAGACGCGGTCCTTGAGGCACAGGTAGGGCCAGCCCGAGTCGCCGTCGCGGCCCGAGCGCTCGTGCCAGTGCTCGCACACGGGGACCTGCTCGGACAGGAAGTCGTCGATCTCCTCGGCCGTCATCGAGTCCGAGTCGAAGAAGTTCGCGTCGCTGACGATGAGACCGGGATTCCACCACTCGGCGGGCAGCGGGGGGACGTCGGTGACGCGCAGCACATGGGCGACGGCGTCCGAGCCGGCGCGCGATCCCGTCGCCGAGCCGTCGCCCTGCGTCGCTGCGCCGGGCGCGGGGATCCCGTCCGCGCCCGGGGGCCGGGCGGGTCCGCTGCAGGCGGCGAGGGCCACCGCGAGCGCGATCGCGAGCACGGCGCCGAGGGGTCTGCGCATCCGGCCAGGATAGGCGGGCCGGCCGGGACGGCCCTGGCAGCGCGGCGCCGCCGACCACCCCCGGACTCGGGTCAGCTTCGCCCCGGCCGCGGCCCGACCTCGCGCCTAGGCTTGAACGATCATGGCCCCCGTACGGCACGACGTGCTCATCACCGCGGACGCGCTCGCCGCGCAGCTCGCGGGCCCGCGCCCGCCGGTCGTCCTCGACATTCGCTGGCATCTCGAGCGTCAGGACGGCTGGGACGAGTACGTCGCCGGCCATATCCGCGGCGCGGTCTACGTCCGGCTCGACTCGGAGCTCTCGGATCCGTGGCATCCTCCGACGAGGGGCCGGCATCCGCTGCCCGCTCAGGAGGACCTGGAGAACGCGGCGCGGGGCTGGGGCATCGACGACGACTCCCGGGTCGTCGTCTACGACGACAACTCGGGGCTCGCCGCCGCGCGCGCCTGGTGGCTGCTGCGCTACGCGGGATTCGCCGAGGTCCGGCTGCTCGACGGCGGCCTCGCAGCGTGGAGGGCCGCCGGCCTGCCGCTCGACGGCGGCGTGGTCGCTCCCGAGCGCGGTGCCGTCCGGCTGCGCTTCGGCGCGCTGCCCGTCCTGACGATCGACGACGTCCTCGGGTTCACGGCCTACGGGACGCTGCTCGACGCGCGGGCGGCCGAGCGCTACCGCGGCGAGGTCGAGCCGATCGATCCCGTCGCCGGCCACATCCCGGGCGCCGTCAGCGCGCCGACGGGGGAGAACCTCGACGAGCACGGCGCGTTCCTGCCCGAGGGCGAGCTGCGTGCACGCTTCGAGGCCCTCGGCGTGCAGCCGTCCGTCGCGGTCTACTGCGGCTCGGGCGTCACCGCTGCGCACGAGGTCATCGCGCTGACGCTCGCCGGCTATCAGCCCGCGCTGTACCCCGGATCGTGGTCGGAGTGGTCGAACCATCCCGACCGGCCTGTTGCACTCGGCGACTAAAGTGGCGCCGTGGCCATTCATGCAGACATCACGACCGCGTTCGGCGGCACCCCGCTCGTCAGGCTCAACCGGGTCAACGACGGCGGCGCGACGGTCCTCGCCAAACTCGAGTTCTACAACCCCGGATCGAGCGTCAAGGACCGGCTCGGCATCGCCCTCGTCGACGCCGCGGAGGCCTCCGGCGAGCTGAAGCCCGGCGGAACGATCGTCGAGTCGACCTCGGGGAACACGGGGATCGCGCTCGCGCTCGTCGGCGCGGCTCGCGGCTACAAGGTCGTCCTCACGATGCCGGCCTCGATGTCGAAGGAGCGGCGCGCGCTGCTGAAGGCGCTCGGTGCGGAGCTCGTGCTGACCGACCCGTACAAGGGCATGACGGAGGCGCTCGCCGTCGCCGAGCGGATCGCCGAGGAGCGCGGGGGGCTGCTCGCCCGGCAGTTCGAGAACGCGGCGAACCCCGCGATCCACGAGGCGACGACGGGTCCCGAGATCTGGGACGACACGGAGGGCGGCGTCGACGTCTTCGTCGCGGGCGTCGGCACCGGCGGGACGGTCACGGGCGTCGGCCGCTACCTGAAGGGGCGCAAGCCGGAGGTCAAGGTCGTCGCGGTGCAGCCGAAGGACTCGCCGATGCTGACCGAGGGGCGGGCCGGCGGCCATCGGATCCAGGGGATCGGGCCGAACTTCGTGCCGCCCATCCTCGATCGCGGCGTCATCGACGAGGTCATCGACGCCGAGTTCGACGACGCGATCCGCGTCGCGCGGGCGCTCGCGACGCAGGAGGGCATCCTCGCGGGCATCAGCGCGGGTGCCGCGGTCTGGGCGGCGGTCGAGCTCTCGAAGCGCCCCGAGCACTCTGGGCAGACGATCGTCGTGGTCGTCCCCGACTCGGGCGAGCGCTATCTCACGACGACGATCTACGAGGACCCCGAGCCCGCGTCCTGAGCGTGCCGCGCGCGCAATGGGCGCCGCGTGCCGAGATGGGCGTGCACGCTGGTACGTCTCGGCGCACGGCGCCCATCTCGAGAGAACGTCAGGCGCGCGGCATCGACGCGATGCGCCGGATCCCCTCCTCGAGGACGGCCGGCGAGCAGGCGTAGTTGAGCCGAGCGAAACCCTTGCCGAGCTCGCCGAACTGCACGCCGGGACTCAGCGCGACCTTCGCCTCGCGGACGATCCGCTTCGCCGGCTCGTCGCCCCAGCCGAGCTCGCGGAAGTCGATCCAGGCGAGGTAGGACGACGTCGGCTCGTGCAGGATCGCCTTCGGCAGGTGCTCGTCGAGCAGCTCGCGCAGCAGCGCGCGGTTCGCCTGGAGCGTCTCGACGGCGTCGGCGAGCCACTGACGGGACTCGTTGAATCCGACGGTCGAGGCGTGGGTCCCGAGATGGCTGACCCGGTGCACGAGCGACTCGGGCAGGCGCTCGAGCCGGGCCGCGACCTCCTTCGACCCGGGGATCCACCAGGCGCTCGGCAGGCCGGGGATGTTGAACGCCTTCGACCCGCTCGTCACGCACACGCCGGTCGCGCGCGCCGCGTCGGACACCGCGAGGTACGGCACGAACTCGACGTCGGCGTGCGTGAGGGCGCCGTGGATCTCGTCCGAGACCACGATGACGCCGTACTCCGCGGCGAGCTCGGCGACCCGCTCGAGCTCGCCGCGGTCGTGCGGGAAGCCGATCGGGTTGTGGGGGTTGCACAGCAGGTAGACCTTGACGCCGTCGCGGAATGCTGCCTCGATCCCCTCGAGGTCGAGCCCGCGCTGCGTCGGCCCGTCGATGCGCAGCGGCACGTCGACGAGCGTGCCGCCGGCCTCGGCCGCCGCCCAGAAGAAGGGCGGGTAGACCGGCGTGTTGACGAGCACCCGATCGCCGGGCGCGATGACCGCGCGGGTGATCTCGGTGATCGCGTGCATGACGTTCACCGTCCAGCGCAGCGTCTTCGGATCGAAGGCCCAGTCCCACGCGTCCTCGGCGAAGGCGCAGAACGCGATGCCGAGGTCGGGTCGGCGCGAGTCGTAGCCGAGATCGGAGCGGGCGACGAGCTCGACGAGCCTCGCGGCGATCTCGGGGGCGACGGGATAGTCCATCTCGGCGACGAACATCGGCAGCACATCGGGCGGATAGACCGCCCACTTCGTGGACGTGCGGGTCCGCAGCAGCGCGAGCGGGTCGGCGTTCAGGACGGTCACCCGATCAGTCTGGCACTCGCCTCAGGCCCGACGGATAGGCTGAGGCATTGTGACGGACATCGAGATCGGACGCGGCAAGCGGGCGCGTCGGGCGTGGGCGTTCGATGACGTCGCGATCGTGCCGAGCCGGCGCACGCGAGACCCCGAGGATGTGAGCGTCGCGTGGTCGATCGATGCGTTCGCATTCCCGACCCCGGTCATCGCGGCGCCGATGGACTCGGTCGTCAGCCCCTCGACGGCGATCGAGATCGGGCGCCTCGGCGGCCTCGGCGTGCTCGACCTCGAGGGCGTGTGGACCCGGTACGAGGACCCGCTGCCGATCCTCGAGGAGATCGCGGCGCTGCCGACGGGACACTCGACGAGTCGGCTGCAGGAGATCTACGCCGAGCCGATCAAGCCTGAGCTGGTGACGGCACGGCTCGCGGAGATCCGCGCCGCGGGCGTCCCCGTCGCGGGCGCGCTGAGCCCGCAGCGCACGGCCGAGCTGCACCGCACCGTCCTCGACGCGGGTGTCGACCTGTTCGTCATCCGCGGCACGACGGTCAGCGCCGAGCACGTCTCGAAGACGCGCGAGCCGCTCAACCTCAAGCAGTTCATCTACGAGCTCGACGTCCCCGTCATCGTCGGCGGCGCCGCGACCTACACGGCGGCGCTCCATCTGATGCGCACGGGCGCGGCGGGCGTGCTCGTCGGCTTCGGCGGCGGTGCGGCGTCGACGACGCGCTCGGCGCTCGGCATCCACGCGCCGATGGCCTCCGCGGTCGCGGACGTCGCCGGCGCTCGCCGGGACTACCTCGACGAGTCGGGCGGCCGGTATGTGCACGTCATCGCCGACGGGGGGCTGAGCACGAGCGGCGACATCGTCAAGGCGATCGCATGCGGCGCGGACGCGGTCATGCTCGGGACCGCCCTCGCCCGGGCAGCCGAGGCGCCCGGCGCGGGATGGCACTGGGGCGCTGAGGCGCACCATCCCGACCTGCCCCGAGGAAGCCGAGTCGAGGTCGGCACGGTCGGCACCCTCGAGCAGGTGCTCTACGGCCCGGCGCACCAAGCGGACGGCACCGTCAACCTGATCGGGGCGCTGCGGCGCTCGATGGCGACGACCGGCTACTCGGACCTCAAGGAGCTGCAGCGCGTCGAGGTCGTCGTCGCCCCGTACGAGCCCCGGGCTCGCTGAGCGGAGCACGCGATGGCACAACCCGATGCCGGGCGTCTCGGTCCGGCAGAACGCGATGCGGCGCTCGCTCGGCTGCGTGCGGGCGAGCTCGACGTGCTCGTCGTCGGCGGGGGCGTCGTCGGCACGGGTGCCGCGCTCGACGCGGCGACGCGCGGGCTCGCGACGGGGCTCATCGAGCAGCGCGACCTCGCCGCGGGCACCTCGAGCCGCAGCAGCAAGCTCGTCCATGGCGGCATCCGCTACCTCGAGCAGCTCGACTTCCCGCTCGTGCGCGAGGCGCTCATCGAGCGCGGCCTGCTGCTCCAGCGCGTCGCACCGCACCTCGTGCGCCCGGTGCGCTTCCTCTACCCGCTGACGACGCCGCTCGTCGAGCGCCTCTACATCGGCGCGGGCATGACGCTCTACGACCTGTTCAGCTGGACGGGCGGACGCGCGCCCGGCGTCCCGCACCACCGGCATCTGAGCCGCCGCCAGCTCGCTCGGGCGGTCCCGAGCCTCAAGCGGGGCGCGTTCGTCGGCGGGCTCGTCTACTACGACGGGCAGGTCGACGATGCGCGCCTCGTCTCGACGATCGCGCGGACGGCCGCGTCCTACGGCGCGTCGATCGCGAGCCGGGTTGCGGCCGAGGGGTTCATCGTCGAGGAGGGCGCCGTCGTCGGCGTCCGGGCGCGCGACCTCGAGACCGGCGGGGCCTTCGAGATCCGCGCGCGACGGGTCGTCAACGCGACGGGCGTCTGGACGGACGAGACGCTGCGGGACGTCGGAGCGGACAGCGCGATCCGGGTGCGCGCCTCGAAGGGCGTCCACCTCGTCGTGCCGCGCGACAGGTTCCGCTCGAAGATCGGCTTGCTGCTGCGCACCGAGAAGTCGGTGCTCTTCGTCATCCCGTGGGGCCGGCACTGGCTCATCGGGACGACCGACACCGACTGGGAGCTCGATCTCGCGCACCCGGCCGCGACGGCCGCCGACATCGACTATCTCCTCGACCACGTCAACTCGGTGCTCGCGACGAGGCTCACCCGTGACGATGTCGAGGGCGTCTACACGGGTCTGCGCCCGCTGCTCGCCGGCGAGTCGGATGAGACCTCGAAGCTCTCCCGCGAGCACCTCGTCGTGCGCCCGATGCCCGGCCTCGTCGCGATCGCCGGGGGCAAGCTCACGACCTACCGCGTGATGGGCAAGGATGCCGTCGATGCCGCGGTCGTCGGCATGGAGGGGGTGCCGGAGTCGGTCACGGTCGACATCCCGCTGCTCGGCGCCGACGGCTATCCCGCCGCGCGCAACCGTCGCGCCAGGATCGCCCGCTCGACGGGGCTGACGCTCGAGCAGGTCGACCATCTGCTCGGCCGCTACGGGGCGCTCGTCGACGATCTCGTCGAACTGCTGCGCGAGCGGCCCGAGCTCGCCGAGCCGCTGCCCGGCACGGAGTATCTCGCCGCGGAGGTCGTCTACGCCGCGAGCCACGAGGGCGCGCTCCATCTCGACGACGTGCTCGCCCGTCGCACCCGGATCTCGATCGAGAGCTGGGACCGAGGCGTCGCCGCCGCACCCGTCGCGGCCTCGCTCATGGCGGGGGTGCTCGGCTGGGATGCGGATCGCATCCGTTTCGAGGTCTCCGGCTACCTCGAGCGGGTCGCCGCCGAGCGGGCGAGCCAGCTCCAGCCGGACGACGCCTCGGCGGACCGGGTGCGCCTGACCGCCCGCGACGTCTTCGGCCGATGAGCGGCTCGCAGTCGCCCGCCGCACCGACGTTCTGGCAGGTCGCACGCCGCCCCAAGTGGGTCTGGGGTCTCGTCCTCGCGATCGTGATCGCGGGCGCCTTCGCATTCCTCGGACGCTGGCAGCTCGAGCGGTCGATCGACGGCTCGCGGGTCACGGGCCCGGACACCGAGATCGCCGTACCCCTCGCCGACCTCGCGCAGCCTCACGTCGGCGTCGGGTCCGAGATCGCCTGGCGCCGGGTCACGGCCGATCTGGTCGTCGTGCCCGGCGACACGATCCTGCTGTCCCACCGGGTGAACACCGACGCGAGCGGCTGGTGGGTCGTCGGTCACGCGCTCGACGCCGCCGGCGTGAGCCTCGCCGTCGCCGCCGGCTGGGCGCCGACCGAGCAGGAGGCCCTCGCGGCCGCCGCGGCCTTCGACACGGCAGGAGCGCTCGGAGAGGTCGCCGGACGCTACCTGCCGACCGAATCGCCCCAGGAGTCCGACTTCGAGGCGGGTGAGCGCTCGGCACTCGCGACCGCGGAGCTGCTGAACCTCTGGACCGACGTCGACGAGATGTACAGCGGCTACCTCGTGCTCGACGTCCCGCCGGCCGGTCTCGTCCCGATCGACGCCCCGGCACCCGCGCGCGAGGTCGAGGTCAACCTGCTCAACCTCTTCTACGCGCTCGAATGGGTCGTCTTCGCAGGGGCGGCCGGCTTCATCTGGTGGCGCGTCGTCAAGGACGCCGTCGAGCGCGAACGCGATGGGGCCGAGAACGCCGGCCCCTGAGCGAGACCGCAGGTCGAGGCGAGGGCGCGCGCCTAGAATCGAGGCATGACGATCGGGCCGCGGACCGCAGACCTGCCGCGGATCCGCATCGCGCTCGCGTTCTACCGGGTCAGCGCCGCGATCACCGGCGTCTTCCTGCTGCTGCTCGTCGTCATGATGGTGACGCGCTACGGGCTCGGGTCGGACATCGAGCTCGGCGGCCCGGCCGGCTTCCTGTCGCTCGCGCCGGCCGAGATCATCGAGGCGGACGGCGCGGTCAACCTCTCGACGATCATCCTCATCGTCCACGGCTGGCTCTACGTCGTCTACCTGATCTGCGACTTCGCGCTCTGGCGGCTCGTGCGCTACTCGTTCGGCTACTTCTGCTTCGTCGCCCTCGGCGGGATCATCCCGTTCATCTCGTTCTACTTCGAGTACCGGGTCCCGAAGGACATCAGGGCGCGCACCGCCCACCTCGCCGAGCCAGTGGAGGCCGCCGCGTGAGCGCACCCCGCCCCGTCCTCGTCGTCGACTTCGGCGCGCAGTACGCGCAGCTCATCGCGCGTCGCGTGCGCGAGGCCGGCGTGTACAGCGAGCTCGTCCCGCACACCGTCACGGCGGCCGAGATCCGGGCGCGCGAGCCGCTCGGGATCATCCTGAGCGGAGGGCCGTCGAGCGTCTACGAGCCGGGCTCTCCCGACCTCGATCCCGCCATCCTCGGCCTCGGCATCCCCGTCCTCGGCATCTGCTACGGCTTCCAGGTGATGGCGCAGCAGCTCGGCGGCGAGGTCGCGCACACGGGTGCTCGCGAGTACGGCCGCACGCCGATGCGGGTGGCGGGCGACGGCGGCGCGCTGCTCGGCGGCCAGCCGGGCGAGCAGTCGACCTGGATGAGCCACGGCGACTCGGTCGTGCGCGCCCCCGAGGGCTTCGAGGTGCTCGCGTCGACCGAGGGCACGCCCGTCGCGGCGTTCGGCGACGCCGAGCGCGTCCTGTACGGCGTGCAGTGGCACCCCGAGGTCCGCCACACCGAGTACGGTCAGCGGGTCATCGAGAACTTCCTGCTGCGCGCCGCGCGCCTGCCGGCCGACTGGAACTCGGGCAGCGTCATCGCCGAGCAGGTCGAGCGCATCCGCGCCCAGGTCGGCTCGGCGCGCGTCATCGCGGCGCTGTCCGGCGGCGTCGACTCGGCCGTGGCCGCGGCGATCGTGCATCGCGCGGTCGGCGACCAGCTGGTGTGCGTGTTCGTCGACCACGGGCTGCTGCGGGCGGGAGAACGCGAGCAGGTCGAGCGCGAGTACGTCGCGGCGACCGGGATCCGGCTCGTCACGGTCGACGCGCGCGAGCGCTTCCTCGCGGCGCTGTCCGGCGTCACCGAGCCCGAGGCGAAGCGCAAGATCATCGGCGAGCAGTTCATCCGCGTCTTCGAGCAGGCGGAGCGCGAGCTCATCGCCGAGGCGAGCGCCGACGGCGAGCCGATCCGCTTCCTCGTCCAGGGCACCCTCTATCCCGACGTCGTCGAGTCGGGCGGCGGCGCGGGCACCGCGAACATCAAGTCGCATCACAACGTCGGCGGCCTGCCGGAGGACCTCCAGTTCGATCTCGTCGAGCCGCTGCGCACCCTGTTCAAGGACGAGGTCCGTGCGATCGGGCGAGAGCTCGGCCTGCCCGAGCCGATCGTCGCGCGGCAGCCCTTCCCCGGCCCCGGACTCGGCATCCGGATCGTCGGCGAGGTCACCCAGGCCCGGCTCGACCTGCTGCGCGAGGCGGACGCGATCGTGCGCGCCGAGCTCACCGCGGCGGGCCTGGACGGCGAGATCTGGCAGTGCCCCGTCGTGCTGCTCGCCGACGTGCGCTCGGTCGGCGTCCAGGGCGACGGCCGCACCTACGGCCACCCGATCGTGCTGCGCCCGGTGTCCTCGGAGGACGCGATGACGGCCGACTGGACTCGGCTGCCGTACGAGCTGCTCGCGAGGATCTCCAACCGGATCACGAACGAGGTCGCGGGAGTCAACCGCGTCGTGCTCGACGTCACGTCGAAGCCGCCGGGCACCATCGAGTGGGAGTAGCCCCCGACGCAGCGCCAGCCGCTGCCGCCGCGTGCTACACGAGCACCCGCAGCACGACGTCGCCGCCGTCCTGCGTGAGCGAGACCTCGCGCGCCCGGGCGTCGAGGTCGCGCAGGCCGATCCCGCGGTCGGACGGGGCGATCCGGCCCGGGCTCGCGACGAGGACCTCGACCTGATCGTCGGCCGCGAGCCGGATCCGCACGGTCGCCCGTTCGCTGCGACTGTGGCGCACCGCGTTCGTGAGTCCCTCGGTGAGCGCGTCGTGCGCGACCGACGCGCTGCGCGCGAGCCCGGCGAGCCGGTCGAGCGCCGCCGGCTCGACGTCGATCGTGAGATCGAGCGAGAGCGACCACGCGTTGAGCGAGGCGCGGAACCCGTCGCGGATCGCGCTCGCCGACGCGGGGGAGTCGTCGGCCTCGACGCTCGTGTGGAGGAGTGCGTCGACCCGGTCGATGAGCCGACCGAGCGCGTCCTCGCCCGCCGTGCCGAGCTTGAGCTGGAGGTACGTCGCGACGAGATCGCCCTGCACCTCCGTGTGCAGCAGCCGCCCGGTGTCCCGACTCAGACCGGCGAGTCGCTGCCGCGCCTCGAACGCGCGTCGCTCGGCGCGGGCGAGCGCGGTCGCGGTGGCCTCCTGGTGGCCGTGGAGCTCGCGCAGGCTGCTGCGGATCAGCGCGAGGACCATCGTGACGGTCGCGTAGCCGATCGCGCCGTACGCGAGGTAGTACCCGATGAGCGGGGTGAGCGGCTGCGAGCCGAGCAGCGCGATGACGACGAGGCAGCCGAGCAGGAGCTGCTCGATCGACAGCACGAGGATGGCGAGCGGCGTCGACGCCGGCAGCGGGATCGCACGGATGAGCAGGCCGCCGGCGAACGACACCGCCGCGCCCGCAGCGACGAGGGCGAGACCGGGGAGCACGCCCTGGACGTTGAGCTCCGGAGGCAGGAGCAGGAGCATCGCGACGAGGGTCGCGAGCCAGGCCGGCGCGGGGGTGATCTCGCTCGGGCGCAGCAGTGCGCGCAGGGAGCGCTCGCCCGTGTCCGCCCGCAGGATCGCGGCCGCGTCGGCATCCGGCTCGGCATCGAACGAGGTGTCGTCGAGGGCCTCCTCGAGCTCCGCCTCCGTCACCTTGTGACTGAGGGGGCGCACGACGGAGTGGGCGACCCACTGCAGCTCCCCCGCGAGCTCGGCGTCGGACAGCTCGCGCGGGACGAGCGAGCCGAGTGCGTCGAGGACCGGCGCGCGCACCTCCTGCTGGAAGTCGGCGGCGATCCGGTTCGCGCTCGCCTCGACCTCCTCCGCCTGGCGCTCGAGCTGCGCGAGCACGACGAGCAGCCGGCGTCGCCCGTCGAGGTTGCGTCGGGCCGCGTCGAGCAGCAGATAGACGAGGATGGTGCCGACGCCGACGACGAGCCCGTTGAGGACGATGCGCGCGAGGCCGTACGCCGAGGGCACGAGATCGACGCCGAGCTGGTGCTGGAGCGCGCCGATGAGCGCGGGACGGCCGACGGCGATCGCCGCGATCGCGATGCCGACGACCGCCCAGCGCAGCCATGGCCGGCCGGCGACGGCCACCTCGATCGCGCCGACGCCGAGGTAGACGGCGAGCAGCACGAGGTGCACGACCACGGAGGTCGTCGCCCCGAGCAGCCACTCGCGCGCGTTCGACGCGTCGTCGACGCCGCCGAGGGCGATGAGCAGATAGGGGGAGAGGACCAGCCACGCCCAGATCGAGAAGACCGGGCGCGCGCGGGTCCCCCGGCTCACCTTCGTGCGATCGCGATGAGGCGCAGGATCTCGAGATACAGCCAGACGACGGTCACCATGATGCCGAAGGCGCCCGTCCAGCCGTACCGCTTCGGGGCCTTGTTGGCCACCCCGCGCTGGATGAAGTCGAAGTCGAGGACGAGCGAGTAGGCGCCGAGCAGGACGGCGAGCACCCCGAGGATGACGCCGAGCGGGATCCCGAGGATCGTGAACGAGCCGCGCAGGCCCCACGGGTCGGTCACGACGTCGGTGAGCATGAGCACGACGTTGATGAGGGAGAACGCCAGATAGGCGACCATGACGATGAGGAAGATCTTCGTGGCGCGCTTGGAGGCCCGCACCTTGCCGCTCGCGAACAGGGCGAGCGTGACGCCGACGACGACGAGCGTCGCGAGGACCGCCTGGAAGACGATGCCGGGCTCCATGACCTCGTAGAACTGCGAGATGCCGCCGACGAGCACGCCCTGCGCGGCGGCGAAGAGGAGGATGAGCGCGGGCGACGGCTCGCGCTTGAACACGTTGACGAAACCGAGCACGAGCGCGACGAGCCCCGCGCCGATGAAGATGCCCATCGCCGGGGCTGTCGACGTCGCGTTCTGCATCGTCGCCGCCACCGAGATCCAGCCGATGACCGCGCCGGCGATGAGGATGACGAAGGTGAGCGCCGACTTCAGGAGGGAGTCCTGGACCGTCATCGTCTCCGTGTCCGGCCGCTGGTAGGCCGGCTGCTCGTACATCTCTTGGAGACGCTGGGCGCTCACCGTCCCGGCGCCGTTGGCGCCGTCCTGGAAGGCGGATGAGCGGAAGGCGGGGTTCTGCATGTCACCAGGCTAGATGAGCGACCTGACAAGTACGAAGATGCCCGCGGCGATCGCGGCGCAGATGGCCGCCGTCGAGATCGCGACGGTGAGCCCGCTGCCGGTGAGCGTCGAGGTCGCGAAAGCGGGAAGGTCGCTCCCGGCGATGCGCGTCCCGCAGATGACGCAGAACTTCGCCCCGGGCTGGAGCGTCGCACCGCATTGCGCGCAGGTGCCCATGTCCTCAGGGTAGTCCCGCGGGACGCCGTCCACGGATCGCGCCGCATGGCGGTCCCCGAGCCCGGGCCCTAGCCTGGCTGCATGGTCCTGATCATCGGGCACCGCGGTGCGAGCGGCTACCGGCCGGAGCACACTCGTTCGGCCTACCGGCTCGCGATCGAGCTCGGTGCCGGCGCGGTCGAGCCCGACCTCGTCCCGACGCTCGACGGGGTGCTCGTCGTGTGCCACGAGCCCGAGATCTCGGGGACGACGGACATCGCGGACCGGCCGGAGTTCGCCGACCGGCATCGGACGGTCGTCATCGAGGGCGTCGAGTACTCGGGGTGGTTCACGATCGACTTCACCTGGGACGAGCTCGCGACACTGCGCGCACGGGAGCGGCTGCCGCAGCTGCGGCCTGAGTCGGCGACGCACGACGGCGAGGACGGGCTGCTGCGCTTCACCGACCTGCTCGATCTGCTGCCGGACGACGTCGTGCTCGTCGTCGAGGTCAAGCATCCGTCGATCTTCGCCAGCATCGGCTTCGACATGGCCGGGATGCTCATCGCCGAGCTCGCCGGTCGGGTGCCGCCCGAGCGGCTCGTCGTCGAGTGCTTCGAGCTGCCCGTCCTCGTCGAGCTGCACCGGCGCGGACTCGCAGCGACGTATGTGTACCTCTCCGAGTCGCCGGTCGAGCTCGCCGCGCTTCCCCCGGAGATCGACGGCGTCAGCTACGACAAGCGGCTGCTGCTCGCGCGGCCGGGCCTCGTGCGCGACGCGCACGAGGCGGGCCTCACCGCCTACGCGTGGACGCTGCGCCCGGAGAACGCCTTCCTCGACCCGCAGTACCGCTCCGGCGACGACCCCGCGGCGCATGGCGACTGGCGTAGCGAGTACCAGGCGGTCATCGCGACCGGTGTCGACGCCGTCTTCGCCGATCACCCCGACCTCGCCCGCTGCGCCACCACCCACACCTCCACTGCCGCTTCCGCTTTTCAGGAGTTTGAGGCCTAGGCGTGCAATACGCACTCGCGCGCCCGATTCTCCTGAGAAGCGTGAGTGACCGAGGTCGCGCCTAGGGTGGACGCATGATCGACCCCGCGCTCCTCGAGGGCCTCAACCCCCGGCAGCGCGAGGCGGTCGAGTACCGCGGCCAGGCACTGCTGATCGTCGCCGGCGCGGGCTCGGGGAAGACCTCGGTGCTCACCCGCCGGATCGCCGGACTGCTCTCGACGCGCGAGGCGTACCCGAGCCAGGTCCTCGCGATCACCTTCACGAACAAGGCGGCCGCGGAGATGCGCGAGCGCGTCGAGCAGCTCGTCGGCCAGCATGCCGCTGACGGCATGTGGATCTCCACCTTCCACTCGGCCTGCGTCCGGATCCTGCGCCGCCAGGCCGAGGCGATGGGGTACAAGGCCGGATTCACGATCTACGATGCGGCCGATTCGAAGGCGCTCGTCAAGCGGCTCATTCGCGAGCTCGACGCCGACTCGCTCGGCTTCACTCCGGGTGGCGTACTCGGCCGCATATCCCGACTGAAGAATGAGCTGACGGATCTCGACGCCTTCGCGCGCGCCGTCGACGACTCGGATCCGCGCGAGCTCGGCTTCCTCGAGCTCTACCGTCGCTACACGCAGGCGCTGCGCCGCGCGAACGCGCTCGACTTCGACGACATCATCGGCGAGACCGTGTACCTGTTCCGCGCGTTCCCCGACGTCGCGGCCCTCTACCGCCGTCGGTTCCGTCACGTGCTCGTCGACGAGTATCAGGACACCAACCACGCCCAGTACGCGCTCATCCGGGAGCTCGTCGCCCCGGTCGATGCCGAGACCGCTGACCGGGTCGAGGCGCTGCACGGCTTCCAGCGCGGACTGCGCGCGCCCGACGGGTCGATCCCCGGCGCGAGCCTGACCGTCGTCGGCGACTCCGATCAGTCCATCTATGCCTTCCGCGGCGCCGACATCCGCAACATCGTCGAGTTCGAGCACGACTTCCCCGCGGCGCAGACGGTCCTGCTCGAGCAGAACTATCGCTCGACGCAGACCATCCTCGACGCCGCGAACGCCGTCATCGCGAACAACTTCGACCGCAAGGCGAAGAACCTCTTCACGGACATCGGCGCGGGCACGCCGATCACCGGGTACACCGGCTACTCGGGTCACGACGAGGCGCAGTTCGTCGCCGACGAGATCGAGGCGCTGCGCGGCGCCGGCGTGGGCTATCCGCAGATCGCCGTGTTCGTCCGTACCAATGCGCAGACCCGGCCGCTGGAGGAGGTGTTCATCCGCGAGGGGGTGCCGTATCGACTCGTCGGCGGCACCCGCTTCTACGAGCGTGCCGAGGTCAAGGACGCCTTCGCGTACCTCACGCTCTCGGTCAACCCGGACGACGACCTCGCGCTGCGCCGCGTCATCAACACGCCGAAACGCGGTATCGGCGACGCCACCGTCGCCGCGCTCCAGGCGAAGGCGGACCGCGAGGGCGTGCCGCTGCGCGAGGTGCTGCGCGAGCCGGAGGAGCTCGGCCTCGGTCCGAAGCTGACGCTCGCGATCGGCGACCTCTCGCGACTCATCGACGAGGCGGCGCTGCTCGCGACGGGTGTCGTGCCCGACTCCGATGACCGCATCCCGGCCAGGCCTGCCCACGAGGTGCTCGTCCACCTGCTCACCAAGTCGGGTCTGCACGCGGCGCTCTCGGGATCGCAGGATCCGCAGGACCAGGCGCGCGCCGAGAACCTCGATGAGCTCGTCTCGCAGGCGAAGGAGTTCCGGGTCCAGTACCCGGAAGGGACGACGATCGACTACCTGACGAACGTCGCGCTGTACGCCGCGGCCGACGAGCTCGAGGGGGACGCCGGGGGCAAGGTCACGATCATGACCCTGCACACGGCGAAGGGGCTCGAGTACGACGCGGTCTTCATCACGGGGGTCGAGGAGTCGCTCCTGCCGCACCGGATGAGCGTCAACGAGCCGGGCGGCCTCGCGGAGGAGCGCCGACTGTTCTACGTCGGCATCACGCGCGCCCGCAAGCGGCTCTTCCTCTCGCTCGCGACGTCGCGCGCGGCCTATGGCGACGTGTCGATCGCGCTGCCGAGCCGCTTCCTCGCCGAGATCCCGACCGAGCTCATCGACTGGCGGGACTCGGGCGGCGGCGCGTACGGCGGCGCGCGGACGCTCGGTGCCGCGAACGGCGGCTTCGGCGGGAGGGCCGGCGGGGGTTCCGCGGGTCGGGCAGGCGGCGCAGCCGCGGTATCGAGACCCGCGGTCTCCTCGCGTCCGAAGACGGAGTGGAAGTCGCCGGTCGGCGCGATCCGCGACAACGGCGATCTCAGGCTCGCGGTCGGCGATCGCATCCGGCACGACGACTTCGGCGACGGACGGGTGGTGAACGTCATCGAGAACGGCCCGCGGACCGTCGCCGAGGTGGAGTTCGAGTCGAAGGGCCGCAAGCGACTCCTCGTCAAGGTCGCGCCGATCGCGAAGCTGTGAGGCGCGAGCGGATTCACAGGTGCGCCGGCGCGTCCCGAGCGCGAGGATGGGCGCGTGAGCGAGTACGAACTCATCGTCGCCGACGGGGCCCCCGAGTCGCTCGTCCGGGTGCCCGGCCATCGTCCCGACGGACCGGTCCTGCGCGTCGGCGTCGTCCAGCACGCCTGGCAGCCCGACGCGGCGGCACTCGTGACGGAGCTCCGTGGCGCGATCGGCCTCGCGGCGTCGGCCGGTGCGCGGATCGTCTTCCTGCCCGAGATCGCCCTCCTGCGCTACCCGGCCGATGACGTTCCTGCGCCCGGGACGCGCGCCGACGCGATCGCCGAGCCGGTGGTCGGCGGTCCGACGCACGCGCTCGCGGCGGCGGCCGCCGCCGAGCACGGCATCCACGTGCACATCTCGCTCTTCGAGCGAACGGGCGCGTCGGACGGCCGCGGGCTGAACACGGCGATCGTCGTCGCGCCGTCGGGGGAGGTCGTCGCACGCACCCGCAAGACGCACATCCCGGTCACGGCGGGCTACTACGAGGACCACTGGTTCGAGGCCGGGTCCGCGGGCGACGCGTATCCGGTGCACGAGCTGCCGGGCATCGAGGGCCTGCGACTCGGACTGCCGACGTGCTGGGACGAGTGGTTCCCCGAGGTCGCCCGCGCCTATGGGCTCGCGGGAGCGAACGTGCTCGCCTACCCCACGGCGATCGGTTCCGAGCCGGACCATCCGGGCGTCGACACGGAGCCGATGTGGCGCCAGGTGATCGTCGCGCACGGGATCGAGAACGGCCTCTTCATGGTGGTCCCGAACCGCACGGGCATGGAGCCGCGGTCGGACGGCTCGCCGGGCAACGTCTTCTACGGCTCGAGCTTCGTGAGCGATCCGTACGGCCGGATCCTCGTGCGCGCGCCCCGCGACCGGAAAGCGGTGCTCGTCGCCGACCTCGACCTCGCCCAGGGGCGCGATTGGATCGACCTGTTCCCGTTCTTTCGCACCCGCCGCCCCGACACGTATGGCCCGCTCGTCGGCGAGGTGCCGGCGTGACCTGGCGCATGCCGGCCGAGGGCGATCCGCACGAGCGCACCTGGCTCGCCTGGCCGACGACGGGCTACACCCTCGGCGACGACGCGGCGAGCGCGCAGGCGGCCCGGCGCGCCTGGGCGGCGGTCGCGAACGCGGTGTCCGAGTTCGAGCCGGTTACGGTCGTGGTCGATCCACGCGACCGGGAGATCGCGCCGGACTACCTGAGCGGTGCGGTCGAGCTGCTCGAGGCGCCGCTGGATGACGCCTGGGTGCGCGACTCGGGGCCGACGTTCGTCCTCGGCGACGACGGCCGGCTCGGCGCGGTGGACTGGGTGTTCAACGGCTGGGGCGGCCAGGAGTGGGCGAGCTGGGAGCGGGACGCGCTGCTCGCGCCGATCATCGCGGAGAGCGCGGGCGCCGAGCTCGTCGTGAGCACGCTGACGAACGAGGGCGGCGGCATCCATGTCGACGGCCGTGGCACGGTGCTCCTGACGGGCGCCGTCCAGCTCGATCCGGGCCGGAACCCGGGCTGGTCGATGGCCGAGGTCGAGGCGGAGCTCGCCCGTACCATCGGCGCGACGCGAGCGATCTGGCTGCCGCGCGGGCTGACGCGCGACTCCGAGCGCTACGGCACGCGCGGTCACGTCGACATCGTCGCGACGATGCCGCAGCCGGGCCGCGTCCTCGTGCACGGCCAGCGCGACGCGGCGCATCCGGACCACCTCGTGAGCGCGGAGGCGGTGCGGATCCTCGGCGACGCGGGGCTCGAGGTGGTCGCGCTGCCCGCGCCGCGGACGCTGCGCGACGCGGGGGGCTGGGTCGACTGGAGCTACGTCAACCACGCGCTCGTCAACGGAGGGGTCATCGCCGGCGTCTTCGACGATCCGGCCGACGAGGAGGCGCTTGAGGTGCTGGGCGCCGCCTACCCGGGCCGCGAGGTGGTCGCAGTGGATGCGCGCGAGCTCTTCGCCCGTGGCGGTGGCGTGCACTGCATCACGCAGCACCAGCCGCGCACCCGCTGAGCCGGCCGCGGCGGTGCCGCCGCATCGCCGCGGATCGGGGCGGGTGCACGGCGACGCTTCGGGGTTACCATCGGCCCATGAGCATCGTCGCCATCGCACGACTGTTTCCGAAGCCCGGCCAGACCGCCGAGGTGCTCGCCGCGCTCGCCTATGCGAGCCCGTCGATCCTCGCCGAGCAGGGCTGCGAGCTCTACGCCGGCCACGAGGCGCCGGACGGCACCATCCTGATGATCGAGAAGTGGGCGACGCGGGCGGACCTCGACGCGCATCTCGCGGGCGAGCCCGTGCGCGTCTACCGCGACGCGCGAGCGCCGTACGAGACCCGGAGCCCGCAGCTGGAGATCCTCACTCCGCTCGAAGGCGCCGACCCGGAGCGCGGCATGATCTGAGACCGGTCGATACCGGACCGGTTCGGAGGCCGGCAGCCCGCCGTTCGACTCGCGCCGGAGCCGACCGGCGATGCACTCACACCGGGATGAGCGTGTACTTCGTGTCGAGGTACTCGTGGATCCCCTCGAACGAGCCCTCGCGGCCGACGCCCGACATCTTGACGCCCCCGAAGGGTGCCGCCGCGTTCGACACGAGGCCCGTGTTGAGGCCCATCATGCCCGTGTCGAGCCGGTCGATCATCCGGTGGCCGCGCGCGAGGTCCTCGGTGAAGACGTAGGAGACGAGTCCGTACTCGGTGCCGTTCGCGAGCGCGACCGCCTCGTCCTCGGAGGAGAACGTCGTGATCGCGAGCACCGGTCCGAAGATCTCCTCGCGCAGCAGCCGTGCGTCGGGCGTGACGCCGGTCAGCACGGTCGGCGCGTAGAACGTGCCGTCACCCTGGATGGGTCCGCCGCCGAGCACCGCGGTCGCGCCCCTGCCGATCGCGTCCTGCACGAGCTCGTCGGTGGCCTGCACCTGGTTGTCGTCGACGAGCGGGCCGATCGTGACGCCCTCCTCGGTGCCGCGGCCGACCGTGAACGCGGCGACGCGCTCCTGTACCCGCGCCGAGAAGGCGTCCGCGACCGACTCGTGCACGATGAAGCGGTTCGCCGCGGTGCACGCCTGCCCGATGTTGCGGAACTTCGCGAGCATCGCGCCGTCGACGGCCTTGTCGAGGTCGGCGTCCTCGAAGACGACGAATGGGGCGTTGCCACCGAGCTCCATCGAGACCCGCAGCACGCCCTTCGCCGCCTGCTCCATGAGGCGCACGCCGACCTCGGTCGAGCCCGTGAAGGAGAGCTTGCGCAGCCGCGGGTCGGCGATGATCGGCGCCGACAGCTTCGAGGCCGACGACGAGGTGACGACGTTGACGACGCCGGCCGGTACGCCGACCTCCTCCAGCAGGGCGGCGAACGCGAGCGTCGTGAGCGGCGTGAGCGTCGCGGGCTTGACGACGCAGGTGCAGCCGGCCGCGAGCGCGGGGGCGATCTTGCGGGTCGCCATCGCGAGCGGGAAGTTCCACGGCGTGACGAGGAAGGTGGGGCCGACGGGGCGCTGCGAGACGATCATCCGGCCCGTGCCCTCGGGGTTCAGCCCGTAGCGGCCGTGGATGCGCGGCGCCTCCTCGGAGAACCAGCGCAGGAACTCCGCGCCGTAGCCCACCTCGCCGCGCGCCTCCGCGAGCGGCTTGCCCATCTCGAGCGTCATGAGCAGCGCGAACTCCTCGCGGCGCTCGATCAGCAGGTCGAAGGCGGCGCGCAGCAGCTCGCCGCGCGCCCGGGGCGCCGTCGCGGCCCACGACTCCTGGGCGGCGACCGCGGCGTCGAGCGCGCGGATGCCGTCGGCCGGTGTCGCGTCGGCGATCTCCTTGATGATCGCGCCCGTCGACGGATCGTGGACGGCGATCGTGCCGCCGTGCTCGCCGTCGACCCACTGGCCGCCGATGAACAGCTTGCCGGGCACCTTGGCGAGGAGATCGAGTTCTGCGCTGACGCTCATGGCGCACAGCATAGGCCGATCGTCGGACCGTCGCCCGCGGTCGGCATGCGCCGTCGGGCCCGGTCGGGGCACTCCATACTTCGGGAGTAGGATCTTTTGCGGCCCGTTTCGCGGAATTGAGGGAAGCACCCAGTGGATCTGTTCGAGTACCAGGCCCGTGACATCTTCGAGAAGTACGGGGTCCCCGTACTCGCCGGCATCGTCGCGGACACTCCCGAGGAGGTGCGCGCAGCCGCCGAGCGGCTCGGCGGCGTCACCGTCGTCAAGGCGCAGGTGAAGACCGGCGGCCGCGGCAAGGCGGGCGGCGTCAAGGTCGCGAAGACCCCGGACGACGCCTACGAGGCGGCGAAGGCGATCCTCGGCCTCGACATCAAGGGCCACGTGGTCAAGCGGGTCATGGTCGCGGCCGGTGCCGACATCAAGGAGGAGTACTACTTCTCCGTCCTGCTCGACCGGGCGAACCGCTCCTACCTGAGCCTCGCGAGCTACGAAGGCGGCATGGAGATCGAGCAGCTCGCCGAGGAGCGCCCCGAGGCGCTCGCACGGGTCGAGGTCGACCCGGCCGCGGGCATCACGCTTAAGACGGCGAAGGAGATCGCCGTCGCGGCGAAGTTCCCCGCCGAGGTCGTCGACAAGGTCGCAGCCGTGTTCGTCAAGCTCTACGAGGTCTACACGGGCGAGGACGCGACGCTCGTCGAGGTCAACCCGCTCATCCTCTCCGGCTCCGGGGACATCGTCGCGCTCGACGGCAAGGTCTCGCTCGACGAGAACGCCGGCTTCCGGCACCCGGAGCACGAGGCGCTCGAGGACAAGGACGCGACCGACCCGCTCGAGGCGAAGGCCAAGGAGCACGACCTCAACTACGTCAAGCTCGACGGCCAGGTCGGGATCATCGGCAACGGCGCAGGCCTCGTCATGTCGACGCTCGACGTCGTCGCGTACGCGGGCGAGCGCCACGGCGGAGTCAGGCCCGCGAACTTCCTCGACATCGGCGGTGGCGCCTCGGCCGAGGTCATGGCAGCCGGCCTCGACGTCATCCTGGGCGACGCCCAGGTCAAGAGCGTCTTCGTCAACGTGTTCGGGGGCATCACCTCCTGCGTCGCCGTCGCGAACGGCATCGTGCGGGCGCTGGAGATCCTCGGGGCGCGCGCGACGAAGCCGCTCGTGGTGCGTCTCGATGGGAATCAGGTCGAGGAGGGCAAGGCGATCCTCGCGGGCGCGAACCATCCGCTCGTCACGATCGCCGAGAACATGGACCAGGGCGCCGACAAGGCCGCCGAGCTCGCCGCGTGACGCGGGCCGAGTAGCGAAGCGCATCGAGACCAAGGAAGACGAATGTCGATCTACCTCAACAAGGACAGCAAGGTCATCGTCCAGGGCATCACGGGCGGCGAGGGCACCAAGCACACCGCGCTCATGCTCAAGGCGGGCACGAACGTCGTCGGCGGCGTCAACGCGCGCAAGGCCGGCACGACGGTCACCCACGAGCGCGCCGACGGGACCGAGATCCAGCTCCCCGTCTTCGCGAGCGTCGGCGAGGCGATGGCCGCGACCGGCGCGGACGTCTCCATCGCGTTCGTCCCCCCGGCGTTCACGAAGGACGCGATGATCGAGGCGATCGACGCCGAGATCCCGCTGCTCGTCGTCATCACCGAGGGCGTCCCGGTGCAGGACACCGCCGAGGCGTGGGCGCACGCCCGCGCGAAGGGCACGACGCGCATCATCGGCCCGAACTGCCCCGGCATCATCACCCCGGGCGAGGCGCTCGTCGGCATCACCCCGGCGAACATCACCGGCAAGGGCCCGATCGGCCTCGTCTCGAAGTCGGGCACGCTGACCTACCAGATGATGTACGAGCTGCGCGACCTCGGCTTCTCGACCGCGATCGGCATCGGCGGCGACCCCATCATCGGCACGACGCACATCGACGCGCTGCGCGCCTTCCAGGACGACCCCGAGACGAAGGCGATCGTCATGATCGGCGAGATCGGCGGCGACGCCGAGGAGCGCGCGGCGGCGTTCATCCAGGAGCACGTCACGAAGCCGGTCGTCGGCTACGTCGCGGGCTTCACCGCTCCCGAGGGCAAGACGATGGGTCACGCGGGCGCGATCGTGTCCGGCTCGGCCGGCACCGCCGCGGCGAAGCAGGTCGCGCTCGAGGCCGCGGGCGTCAAGGTCGGCAAGACGCCGTCCGAGGCCGCCGCGCTCATGCGCGAGATCGTCGCCGCCCTCTAGGTGTGATGTCCGGGGACGTTGTTTCGGGACACGGCTGGGAGTAGCTCAGTAGCGAAGGCCTCCGGTTGTGAAGTGGAGCTGTTCAGAGAACCGCTTCACGAAACCAGGAGGCCTTCGTG